>Ga0134126_10000471_pt1 | contig 51830 bp, 35 predicted proteins | sample KB31752_FD_96881 | JGI IMG/M metagenome (GOLD analysis project Ga0134126, IMG submission 96881) | Terrestrial soil microbial communities with excess Nitrogen fertilizer from Kellogg Biological Station, Michigan, USA - KB3-175-2 | ecosystem: Environmental > Terrestrial > Soil > Unclassified ...
ATTGTTCAGCAGATGTTTTTTCAAGACGTTTCCATTGGGAAGCTTGCGGTCCACGATTTCCCTCGCAGCTTTGATCGACTTCTTGATTTCAGCCGGATCGCGCTTCGAGACTTCAGCAATTTCGGGTACGGTAAATCCCTCGATCGCGAACAGGGTGAACGCCTCGCGTTGCTCTGGCGGCGCTCCGGTGAGTGCGCGCTCCACCTGATCGATGAATTCATCGGAAAGCGCAACAGCTTCCGGCGTACTGATTCCCGAATTGGGCAGAATGTCTTCTTCGCTCAGCTTATCATCGGGCTGGTGGAACTGAAGATATGCATCATCCGAGCCAGTGACGTTCTGCTTTCCCGCAGGTGCTTCGAGGTGGATCGTTCCGTTTTCGTCGCCATTGCGCTGTGCGACTACCGGAATCGCGCGCAACGCCAACCCATACAACCACCGTTCGACAGACACGCGCTCGGGCCGGTGCTCTTCTCCGGAAAGGGCACTGGCGATTGCTTCATCAACTATTTCTTCTCGTTTTAGGAGATTCGGCTCGATCATTCCCGTAGCTTCGCGATAACGCAGTTCACGATCAATAAAGCGATTCAGGCGAGGCAGTTCGGTGGCGACGTATTGATCGATGTCGCGGTTGGTGAGTGTGCCGCCCTGGAGCGGCGTTCCGTTGGGATTGACCGCTGCCACGGTCTGCTCGAAGGGTATCCCCTTGTACTCGCGCGAGAGTCGATGCCACTTGTGTCGATTGCGAAGCAGATCTTTGTGGGCGTTCAGCTGCGTGATTAGATCGCGGAAGCAGGTCTTTACCGCTCCGACTGCAGTTGACGACGTATTCTGCGTCGCCATCTGTCCTGAGGGCAGCCTGAGGTTCAGAGAGACGGCGATGCCGCCGCCGTTTTGCGAGCTCTCGGCGACAATCCCGTGCAGATGGATGAGTTCTGGTCGAAATACCTGAAGTCGTTTGGCTAGCTTTTCGGTTTGGCGTTGAACTTCTTGCTCTGTTCCTGGATTCTTAGAGGCCTTGTAGCTGAAGTGAACGTTCATGCGGCGCCTCACGCCAGCCAGCTTGGTCCGAATGTTGACGGACATCGAGCGTGCCGACCGGCCCTAGCTCTTCGTGGCAGATTTTACACCTGCTCAGTGAGACGCAACCAGAAAACGCTCCGTTGCATTTCGCGGTGGATAAAGGATTTCTTTCGCTGCTTTGAGGTATTGGTTGACTGAAACGAATCTAAAAACGACTGCGAAACCTAGTGATCGATCTGCGTTGATGCGGCCCATCAGTACCGGTTTTGGCTGGAAGGTGGCAGCTAGTGGCTAGCAGCTTCCTTGGCAGCTATTCAGCAGCCGCTCGCGTCTAATTGAAGTCCTGCGCAATCAGAGTCTGCCATCCCGCAGAAGCATTGCGCCTGCCATCATCGAGGTACTCAGAGGAGAATCCATTTGTTGCGCATCAGAGTGGCACGCAATGCTGCAGAAATCGCGGCTCTAGGCTCAGCGTGGGAATCCATCGAGCGCGAACAAGGAAGCATTTTCCAGACGTTTGCTTGGAATCGACTTGCAGCCACCATATTTGCAGACCGTGAAGAGCCGTACTTCGTTTTCTGCGAGAACGACAACGGCCTTGCGATCATTCCGGCCGTGATTCGCCGAGAGTCGCAGACTTTAAGTTTCGCCGGCGAAACTTTGTTCGACTATCGCGACTACCTCGCCTGCGGTGATCCATCCGCGCTCGATCAAGCCTGGCAACAGTTAAGCATACCGGGTCTGCCGTTTACAGTGACGGCAATCTGCCGCCCAGACGCGGCAATCTGGAGGCAGCTTCCCAAGATGTTCTATAGTCGCTCTCCGCGCCTCAGTCCCGACGAGATCAGCGCCGAAGAGTTTGCTCATAACCACGCGCGTGCCTTCAGCCGCCTGCATAAACTCGAGCGAATGGGACTCGAGATCAAGCAGTACTCGGGCGCGCACGGAATGGTGCGCCGGATTTATGAACTCCGCTCCCGCCAATCGATTCCCGGAGAACTCTTCCACGACTCGCGCCGTGTCGAGTTTATGGCGGTGGTCTGTACGCAGGAGGGCAGCCGCTGTCAGGTTTTCACCCTCGAACATGGAGGCACCCTGGCGGCAGCCGTGATCACATTCCGCGACCGGGAGCTTCGGCGCTTCTACACCACCTACTATGACCGGAACTGGGCACGTTACTCACCCGGAGTGAGCGTGCTCTTCGAGGTCGCCCGTAGATCGCTGCAGGAAGGCCTGAGCTTCGATTTGATGACCGGGGAGCAGCCCTACAAGCTGCGAATTGCACAAAATGCACAGGACCTCTTCCAGGTAACAGCAACGCCAGAGCAAATGAAAGAAGCCTCCACTGTCATGTATGCGGCGGAACACGCCGCCTGACGGCGTTGGGGATGCCCTAGCCCTCTTCTCCTCGTTGTTCTCGCTTCAGAGTCGTGGTCGGACCTCTCTTGCTATGCTCACGAAAACCGGCGATGGTGTAAGCATGTCCGAAGAAAAACTGATCATCAGCACGGCTGCATCGCGCGATGAAGCTTCGCGAATAGCAAAGGCATTGGTGCAAGAGTCGCTTGCCGCCTGCGTAAACCTCACAGGCCCGATCGATTCTGTCTATCGGTGGCAAGGAAAAGTAGAGAATGCACAGGAATTCCTGTTGCTTATCAAGACGACCTCATCCAAGTCGGCAAATGCGATTGCCCGCCTGCGCGAGCTTCATTCGTATGAAGTGCCGGAGGCAATCGAGCTCGACATTGAGGGTGGAAGTGCCGAGTATCTACGCTGGATTCGGCAGTCTGTCTGAACTCCGAAATAGACTCCGCTACACGACGCGAACTTCGGCGATCCGGATTGTTACGTCAAGCCAACTGTGCCGAAACGTTTTGCTGCGAATCGTGCCTGCTGCGAAATCGGTTTTTGGTCTCGGAATCTTCTACCGCATTGTCCGCCGTTCCTCCAGCTTGTATTCCTCGGTACTGAGTCGGAGTCTCTTTCGTAATTTTCTTGAAGATTCTGCAGAAGTAGGCGACCTCTCCATAGCCGCAGTTCGCGGCCACCTCCTTCAGCGTCAGAGTATAGTTCCGCAGCATGAACTTGGCGCGATTGATGCGCACCAGGTTCAGATAGTCGTTAAACCGCATCAATCCCTGCTGCCGGAATAAACGCGAGATGTGATTCGGAGCCAGGCCAAAATGCTCGGCGACGCTTTCGCGAGTAAGCGGAAGTTGTGAATTCTCCTGCACGTAAAGACAGATTGCCTCGTAAGTGCGGATAGCCTTGCGCGCCTGATGCGCGTTGGGCATCTTCAGCAGCCGCAGGCAGGAGTGCAGCAGCGATTCGGTGAGTAAATGCGCCAGTGGACCCTGTCCGCGATCGGCGGCGAAAACCATCAGGGCCGAAAGCAGATTGTGCGTAAGGCCATCGTAGGCGCCATGAATGTGGGTCTTCACGGCGCTCACCGGCGTCTCTGACCCTCCGCTGTGCTTTACCAAACTAATCCCGATTTGTTTGGCCCCAAAGAGAATCGTGAGCACCTGCAGCGAGCTCGACCATTCGGGCTTGTCCCAGGAGTTTTCGGGAACAAAGACCGCCTCCCCGGGCTGCGCCTGAATCCTGCAAGAGTTGGAATTCTGGGCGATCTGCAGATTCTGCGTTCCCGAAAGGGGAACATATAACCGCGGAAAGTGGGTAACGTAGGCGAGGGCCGGAGGGGCGACTGTGTCCTCGGCGAAGTAGATACGGCTCAGTTGCGTCTGCCGCAGATAACGCTCGAGTTGTCCAATGATCAGGCTGGTGCCGCGACCCGCAGAAACAATCAATTCTCCCCTTTTTCGATGCACGGATTGTTACCCTAGTGCAACTCCACAAACGTTGTCCACCCTTTTCTTGAGTCGGAGTGGAGTAATCAATTAGTGACGAACGCGCGGGATTGTCGTATTTTTACCAGCAAGACTCCGAAAGCCAATAACAAGCCAGGGCCCACTTCATGATCGAATTCTTCAAGCAGCTTCGCCAGCATCTTTTGACCGGCGTATCGTACGCAATTCCATTCATCGCTTGCGGAGGCATCCTTATCGCCGCGTCCATTGCCTTCGCGCCGATGACTCCTCACGGCCCTGACTTCTCGCACGCGGCCCGGCTGAAAGTAATGCTCGACATCGGCACGACTGCCTTTGCTCTGATGCTGCCGGTGCTGGCAGGTTATATCGCCTATTCCGTTTCGGGAAAACCCGGGCTGGTTCCGGGATTTGTAGGTGGATATCTCTCCGGCAAAGTCAACGCCGGATTCCTCGGAGCGATTCTCGCCGGACTGCTTGCGGGCTACGTAGTGCAGCTCATTAAGAAGATGCCGGTGCCGAAATACATCCGTCCGGTGATGCCGATTCTTATCATTCCCATTTTGTCTGCAGGGTTCATTGGTGTGGTCATGATGAAGGTGCTGGGAGTGCCTATTGCACACTTGATGACTTCAGCCAGCGCCGCCTTGGCCAGCATGAGTACGGGCAACGGCGTGGTGCTGGCGATGCTTCTTGGAGCAATGATCGCGTTCGACATGGGTGGTCCCGTGAACAAGACTGCGTTCTTCTTTGGCGCTGCCATGATTCAGCAGGGTGATTATCGAATCATGGGAGCGTGCGCAGCAGCGATCTGCACTCCTCCTTTAGGAATGGGCCTGGCGACGATGCTACGCAAGAAGCTTTGGAGCCAGGAAGAACAGGAGGCCGGAATCGCGGGTATGGCCATGGGTCTGATCGGCATTACCGAAGGCGCGATCCCATTCGCAGCTTCTGATCCAGTTCGCGTGATTCCTTGCATCGTGCTTGGTTCGATGGTGGCGGCCGTTCTCGCCATGATCGGTCATGTTGGCGATCATGCTCCACACGGTGGACCCATCGTCCTGCCGGTAGTGGACCAGCGACTTGCGTATGTTTTGGCGATTGTCGTAGGCACAATCGTGACTGCCGTCTCGATCAACGTTGTCAAAAGCCTCTCGCGCAAGCGGGATCAGGCAGCGCAAGCGGCTGCCTAGTTACTTGCCAGCTACTGCGGCAACCTGATCTTTCTTGAACATCTGCTTGATTCCACGCAGGGCCTGGCGCGTTCGCTCTTCATTTTCGATCAGCGCGAAGCGGACATAGCCGTCACCGTAATCCCCGAATCCGATCCCGGGACTTACGGCGACTTTGGCGTCGGCCAGCAGCTTTTTCGAAAATTCGAGCGAGCCGAGAGAACGGTAACTTTCTGGAACGGCGGCCCAGGCAAACATGGTTGCGCGCGGAGATTCAATCTCCCACCCGATCTTCTGCAAGCCGGTTACGAGACAATCGCGTCGTTTGCGATACGTTTCGCAGATATCGCGCACACAGCCTTGCGGACCTTCGAGTGCTGCAATGGCGGCGACTTGAATGGGCGTGAATGTCCCATAATCGAAGTAGCTTTTCAGCCGAGTCAACGCGCCGACCAGTTTGGCGTTCCCGACCATAAAGCCGACACGCCACCCAGGCATGTTGTAGCTCTTTGAGAGGGTGAAGAATTCAACCGCAATGTCCTTGGCTCCCGGTACCTGCAGAATGGAGGGAGCCTGGTAGCCGTCAAAGACAATGTCGGCATAGGCAAGGTCGTGGACAACGTAAATTTCATTCTCGCGACAGATAGCGACAATGCGGGCGAAGAAGTCCAGGTCCACGCATTGGGTCGTCGGATTCGAGGGAAAATTCAGAATCAGAAATTTTGGGCGCGGATACATGAGCCGAATCGCCTGCTCCAGCTCTGCCATAAAATCGACGCCTTCCCGCATTGGGACCGAACGAATGTCTGCTCCGGAGATGACCGGGCCATAGATGTGAATGGGATAACTCGGATTCGGGACCAGCACGGCATCACCTCGATCAAGCACGGCAAGACAAAGATGCGCGATGCCCTCCTTTGATCCGATGGTGACGATAGCGTCCGTGTCGGGATTGAGTTCCACATTGAAACGCTTGCGATACCACTCGCAAATCGCGCGCCGCAGTCGCGGAATTCCCTTTGAGACCGAGTAGCGATGAGTGCTCGGACGCTGCGCCGCCTCGACCAGCTTCTTGACGATGTGGTCAGGAGTCGCGCCATCGGGATTGCCCATCCCGAAGTCGATGATGTCTTCTCCGCGTTTTCGGGCAGCCGCCTTGAGCTCTCCAATGACATTGAAGACATAAGGAGGCAGCCGGCTGATTCTGCTGAATTCGCTCATCTAGCTAGAGTAACCTGCAAGCGGCTCTAATCATGGCGCCTGAAACACAAGTTCCAGACAATCGAGCAACAACCCGCGCGAGGCGCGCGCCGGTCCAGGCAGTCCACTAAGTCCATCCTGTCCACTTAGTCCACCCTACTGCTCTGCGGTTTGCTTTATTTACTGCGCACCTCATGCGTTTCGAAAACCAGCTGCCGAATGCCGGCGAGTGAATGTTCGGCGCCGCTCTCGTAATCGAAGACGATCACCTCGTTCTTCCCCTTATGCATCCACTCGGCAGGCACAAAGAGGCTCTGCTGCGGGCCGATCTTCCAATAGCGCCCGACGTTGCGCCCATTCACCCAAACCAGCCCTTTGCCCCAGCCGCGCATATCGAGATAAGTGTCTCCGAGAGTCTGCAGATCGAAGTTGCCGCGGTAAAACAACGGTCCTGCTTTCGGAGTCGAAGAGAATTTCAGCTTCGCGACATCGGTAAGCGGAAGAGGGAAAATCTCCCAGCCGTTCAGAGCCTTGTCATTCAACGAGACGCTCTCGGTAATGCCCTTGCGTTCGTTTACGAGATTCGGACCGAAATTCACCCGGCCCATGTTCTCAACCAGAATGTCGAGCGGCTGGCTCGCGTCCAGCTGGACCTCGGCTGAAGTCTGGTTCAGCCCGCGATCGACTATGCCGATCTGTTTCCTGTTTTGATATATGACGGCATAGTCTCTCGGCTCGGCGATCTTCAGCAGAGCCTTTCCCGAAGCTGTCGCCTTGGTTCGATACAGGATCAGTCCGTAGCTCTGTCCGAGCATCTCCATACTTTTGACCTGTTCCGATGCAACTGGTGCAGGTAACGATTCGAACAGACTGGCAGATTCCTTTAGCTCAAAATGCGGAATGTCGATCATTGCAGTGGCAGGAGGGGGATCGGGCAGCACCGTGCCGGGCGGCAGATGTTTCTTGATCACCTCGCGTAAGACGAAGAATTTCGGCGTCGTTCGTCCGGCTTCGTCCACCGGCGAGTCATAGTCGTAGCTGGTGATATCAGGTGTATAGACGGCGTACTTGTTGGCGCCGCTCATGTAGCCGAAGCTGGTTCCACCATGAAACATGTAGAGACTGACTGAGATTCCCTGGCCGAGCATCCAATCCAAGCCTTTCGCTGGAACCTCGGCGGGAACGATGTGATGCTTCTGCCCCCAGGCATCGAACCATCCCACCCAGTATTCGCCGCACATCTTGGGAACGTTCTGGCGAAATTGATCGAATCGCGCGAATTCCTTTTCGGGAGAATCTGTGGCTCCGAAGTTGATTGCCGAAAGAACATCGGGCAGCGTGCCTTGCGCCAGACGGCTGGCTCCGTCGGCAGTGTAGAGAGTCACGTCGAAGCCCGAATCAGCGATCATTTTACGAATCGCTTTCATGTAGTTCTCGTCATCGCCGAACGAGCCGTACTCGTTCTCGACCTGCGTCATGATGATCGGGCCACCATGCGTGATCTGCAGCGGCGCGAGTTCCTGTCCCACGCGCTTCATGTAGCGCTCGGCAGCGGCGAGAAAGCGCGTATCGGTGCTGCGAACCTTCATGTCCGGCGTCGCCAGCAGCCAGGCAGGAAAGCCGCCGAAGTCCCACTCGGAGCAGATATACGGCCCGGGACGGAGAATCACCCACAGCCCTTCCTCCTGCGCAGTGCGGATGTATTCGGCAATATCGAGATTGCCGCTGAAGTCGAACTCGCCGGGCCTGGGCTCATGCAAGTTCCAGAACACATACGTCGTGAGCGTGTTCAGCCCCATGGCCTTCATCAGGCGCATGCGCTGTCGCCAATATGGACGCGGCACCCGCGTATAGTGCATTTCGCCGGAGATGATCTGAAACGGTTTGCCGTCGAGCAGAAAATGCTGTCCGCTCCAGCCAAAGGTGTGCGCCGGCTGCTGCGCTTGAGTGGCATGAAGTACGTTCGCGCTTAGGATTACGAGCAGCAGAAGTTGAATTCGCATGAAACTTCGCGAAGCGATAGACATTCTGGAGGCAGCTCCATGTCAATTAGTTGGTTCGCCCAAGAATACACATGCCAGTGTTTGTGCGGGATATGGAAGCTTGGTTATACGACAGAATTGAACGCTGCGTAGGAGCTGTCATCCTGAAGCGCATGTTTTGCGCGAAGGATCTCCCGCGATGCTTAAGGCAGAAATGTCGTGTATTGGCTCTCGACCAAAAAAAGCCAGGCGCATGGGCCGAGAGCCTGGAAAGTGCAATTCTGTTTGAGATATTCCGGGAGATCCTTCGCGCAAAAGATGCGCTTCAGGATGACAAGATGATTGAGAGGATTCCCAATTACAACGCCGACGACTTGGTTTACGCGGCGCTTGAAATGCCTGCTAAATTATTGCGAACCATTCACAAGAGCATTGCCCCGATGACTTTCGTCTCCAATTCGATTTTCAAACAGCAATTCTCTCGTGTGTTGATCTTGATCGCGATGTGCGCATTCTCGTTCGGCTGCTTTGGTCAATCGGCGCCAACCTCAAAGATAACCATCGAGGGCACGATCCGAACCGCGAGCGGCGAGCCGATTGCCGACGCTCTGGTTTCGCTGCGACTAGTCGCCGATGGCAAAGCTTCCGAAACGAAAAGCGATGCTCATGGCACGTTTATCTTTGACCTCGCCCGTCCAGGTATTTATGTGATCACTGCGCAGAAAGCCGCATCGAATAGCGAACCTCAGCCGATCTCGATTCAGGCGGGAGTCAAGCACGTCGATCTGGTCCTCGGTCCTCAAGCCGTAGATTCTGCAAAGATGGAGTTCGCAGACAAACCCGCATTCGCCATCGCCGGCGTGACCGACTGGAGCGGCGCGGGCGGACATGGCTCGGAAACCGGACTACGTACAAGCGAAGCTCTCACTAAACAAACCATTGCTCTGAACTCAAACACTACAAAGTCTGGAGAATCGGTCGCAATCCATAGCGAGAGCGATGTAGCTCTGCGTGATGAACGCGAACAGATTCAGAAAGCTTTGGCTCGCAATAATGAAGCTGATTTGCATCGCAAGCTCGGTGACATCAGCGAGCGCCTCAACGATCCGGTCGCGGCGGAACACGAATATGAAGAAGCCGTGCGCATGGATCCGAGTGAAGTTAACTATTTCAGTTGGGGAACAGAGCTTCTGCTGCATCGCGCTTCCGAGGCGGCAGTGCAGGTTTTCGAGAAGGGAGCGGCGGTCCATCCGAAGTCCGCGAGGATGCAAGCTGGGCTTGCAACCGCCCTTTATGCGGATGGTGCGATCGACCAAGCTATCGCAAGCGCATGTCTAGCTTCTGATCTGGAACCGAATCGTTCAGAGTTCTACACGCTTATGGCCGAAATGCAAAGGACGGCTACGTCTTCGGCTCCCTGCATTGCTCAGGACCTGAAGCGATTTCTGAATCTTCAGCCGGAAAGCGCCTCTGCGAATTACTACTACGCGATGACACTGTGGAAACAACAACGGGCGTCCTCTCGATCTCCAGGAGAGGCGGACATAGCAAAATTGCTGGAGAAAGCGGTCAGGCTGGATGCACACTTGGGAGAAGCTTACCTGCAGCTCGGAATGATTCGCGAACAAAACGGCGAGATGGAGGAGGCGCTGAAAAATTATCAGGCCTGCATTTTGGTCTCGCCTGATTTATCGGAATGTCACTACCGATCGGGGCTTGCCTATCGCCGTCTGGGCGATGAGGCAAGGGCAAAAGAAGAAATCGGGAAATATCGGCAGGCGCAAGCCGCGGAAACCGCTGAGATTGAACGCAAGCGGAACGCTGTGCGGCAGTTTCTGGTAGTCCTTAAAGATCAGCCGTCTTCAGTTCATTAATCAATCGAGGTGACTGAATGAGCAGTTTTTCGGGCAGGATGCTGTGTGTCATTGTGATTTTCATGGCCGCGATTACTGGAGTGGCGCAATCCAGCTACGATCTGCGCTCGCCGGACAATCGCATCGAGCTTAGGATTCACACCGCTGATCGCGTTCATTACGACGTTCTGTTCAACGGTCGCGCGCTGCTGGAAAACTGTACGCTCTCACTCGATGTCGAACACAAGAAGCTCGGCATTTCGCCTAAGGTGCTCGATGCCAAGCAGCGCAGCAACGATCAGATCATCCGTCCAACCATTCGGCAGAAATTTGCTCAGCTTCGCGATGCATACAACGAGCTCCGCCTGACGATGGACGGCGGATATGCAGTTACCTTCCGCGCTTATAATGAGGGCGTCGCGTACCGTTTTGAAACTTCGCTGCCGCAGCAGCAGGTGAAGGTCTATGCAGAGGAATCGAACTGGAACTTCCCCCGGGATTCAGTTGTGTATTACCCGCAGGAAGACAGCTTCTTCTCGCATAATGAACGCAAGTACACACCACAATATCTGAGCGCAATCGTTCCCGAGTTCATTGCCACGCTGCCGGCGGTGGTAGATGTCGGCCAGGGCGCCAAAGTTGCGATCGCCGAATCGGACGTCCACGATTATCCCGGACTCTGGCTAAAGGGCACGCGCGGGCCCGCTCTCGCGGCTACGTTTCCGCCTTATCCGCTAAAAGAGAAGCTCGAAGGCGATCGCGATTTCCGCGTGGTCGAAGCCGCCGATTACATCGCCGCAACGTCGGGTACACGTACTTATCCCTGGCGGGTGGTTGGTATCGCGGAGAAAGATGGTGACCTGATCACGAATTCGCTCGTGTGGCTGCTCGAGAGTCCATCACAGGTTCAAGACACATCGTGGATCAAGCCCGGCAAAGTCTCGTGGGATTGGTGGAACGCGAATAACGTGTATGGCGTCGATTTCAAAGCGGGAATTAATACCGAGACCTACAAGTACTACATCGACTTTGCGGCGAAGTACGGCTTGCAATACATCATCCTTGACGAAGGCTGGTACAAGCTGGGCAACGTTCTTCAAGTCGTTCCCGAAATCAATATGGAGGAGCTGACGGCTTATGCGCGTCAGAAGAACGTCGGCATCATTCTTTGGGTTGTCTGGAAGACGCTCGACGATCAGCTCATCCCGACTCTCGATCAATATTCCAAATGGGGAATCAAGGGCATCAAAGTCGATTTCATGCAGCGCAGCGATCAAATCGTGATGAACTTTTACGAGCGGGTGAGTCGCGAATGTGCGAAGCGCAAGATGCTGGTCGATTTCCATGGCGACCAGAAGCCGGCGTCGATGACACGTACCTGGCCGAACCTCATCAACGCAGAAGGCGTGCGCGGAATGGAGTGGAGCAAATGGAGCGCCGACGCCGAGCCGGAGCACAACGTTACGCTTCCCTTTACGCGCATGTTCCTGGGGCCGATGGACTACACGCCAGGAGCGATGAAGAATGCTTCGAAAACGAACTTCGCTCCGATCTTCGGACAGCCGATGGCGCTGGGCACGCGCTGCCATCAGCTCGCGATGTACGTCGTCTTTGAAGCGCCCCTGCAAATGCTCGCCGATAGTCCGACGAACTATTTGCGCGAGCCCGAGATCATGGACTTTCTCGGTCCGGTTCCGACAGAATGGGACGACACGAAAGTTCTCGACGCGCGCATCGCCGATTACATCCTGGTAGCACGCCGAAATGGGAAAGACTGGTGGATAGGGGCAATGTCAGACTGGACGGCACGAGATCTGAACGCAGACCTATCGTTCTTAGGCGACGGCAACTTCACGATCGACGCTTACCAGGACGGAGTTAACGCCGATCACGCAGCCAGCGACTATAAGAAGACCACGAGCCGCGTCACAAAGAATGACAAGTTGAAAATCCATTTAGCTCCCGGCGGCGGCTGGGCCGCACGCATTCAGGCGCGTTGAATAAAAGCCTTAATCGCTCCAGACCCAAATGGAAAAGAAGAAAATCGTAGCTAGTCTCATCGTCATGACATTGCTTGCGTCCGTTACTCTCGCCGCCCAGGATCGTAGCTATGGGCGCTCGATGGCAATCACACCCAACGGCATTGCTGCTACCAGCTTCACGCTGGCTTCGCAGGCGGGAGCGCACATTCTGGCCAAAGGTGGATCGGCGGTCGATGCCGCCATCGCTGCCAACGCCGTGCTCTCGGTGACCTAGCCGATGATGAACGGCATCGGCGGCGACATGTTCGCCATCTATTGGGACGCGAAGACCGGCAAGCTCACCGGCATCAACTCCAGTGGATGGGCTCCGCAGGCACTTACGCCGGAGCATCTGCGCGCCAAAGGCATCACCAGCATGCCAAGACACGGAATTGACAGTGTCACCGTTCCTGGTGCGGCCGCAGGTTGGGCAGCCATGCACAAGCGCTTTGGCAGGCTACCTTGGAAGGAGCTCTTTGAGCCTGCCATCTATTACGCCGAGCATGGATACGCCGTTCCCGAGATCATTCACGACTACTGGGAAAACCAGTCATTCACCGACGAAGGCAAGCGCGTCTTTCTGCCCAACGGCCATGCGCCGGCGCTGGGCGAAATCTTCCGCAATCCTGATTATGCGAAAGCGCTGCGTCTTCTAGCCGATCAAGGGGCGGGCGCGGTCTATCGCGGCGACATCGGCAAGGCCATAGTCGCTACGTCCAACGAACTCGGCGGGACGATGACGCTCGACGATCTTTCCCAATTCAGTCCTGAATGGGTGGATCCGATCTCGACTGATTACCGCGGGTGGCGCGTTTACGAATTGCCGCCCAACGGACAAGGCATGGCCGCGCTCTCCATGCTGAACATCATGGAGCAGTTTCAGCCCGCCGCTGACGGCCCACAGGGCACGACCGAGTTGCACAAGAAGATCGAAGCCATGCAACTGGCGTATGCCGATTTGAAGAGATACCTCGCCGATCCGCGCCTGGCCAAAGTTCCCACTCAGGGGCTGATTTCGAAGGAGTACGCCGCACAACGCGCGAAGATCATCGATCCGAAAAAAGCTCGCTGCGATTATGGTCCAGGCATGCCTCCAGGAAGCGACACGACTTATCTCACAACCGTCGATCGCGACGGCAACATCGTTTCCTGGATCAACAGCAACTATTCTGAATTCGGCTCCGGCGTCGTAGTGAAAGGAATGGGATTCCCATTACAGAACCGCGGCGCACTGTTCGTTCTCGAGCCGGGCCATCCCAACATCCTCGCCGGACATAAGCGACCATTTCATACCATCATTCCGGCGTTCATGGAAAAAGGGGACCAGCACATTGGTTTCGGCATCATGGGCGGGTACAACCAGCCGTTAGCCCATGCGCAGTTCGTGTCCAACCTAGTCGATTACGGAATGAACATTCAGGGCGCGCTCTCAGCGCCGCGTTTTACCGTAGGCCGCGACTTCTGCCACATTCTCATTGAAAGCCGCGTGAAGCCCGAGGTGATCGATCAATTGCGTGCGATGGGACACAATCTCGAAATTCGTAAAGAGTACTCGGCAGCCATGGGCCGCGGTCAGGCCATCCTGCACGATTCCACTAAGAAGATGAATTTCGGCGCTTCGGATCCGCGGGCAGACGGTTCCGCGGAAATGGAGATTCCGGATTTCTCAAGATAGCCCGTTTCGGGAATTGAAGAACTAGAGCACGGAGGAGGCGAAGAAATTCGCGTCCCCGACCGCTGTGTCGTTGGTGTTCAACCTCGATTGTGGTGCGTGCACGCAAGTAAGTCGTGTCCGCTCTCGCGTGAGTTGTGGGCGGCTGAACGCGGTGCGGTCTAAGGCGTCCACCTCAAATCGCTGCAGGTTCTTACCGTTCACCTCCAAAAAATTACCGCTCGACGGGACTCGCTCTAACTCTATGTTTAAATAGAACTTGAACCAATAAGATGCAAGAGAGACCCACTCCCCTACAGCCGGTGTCCGGACTTCAGCGCGATGCTGCGGCTGCTAAGCGGCGTGTCCGCGAGCTTTGGATGATCTGCAAGGCGCTCGCGTCAACTGATCATCCCGTGATGGCGCATATCGTCCCCATGCGGCGATGCAATCTCTCCTGCGCCTACTGCAACGAGTACGACGACTTCTCTAAACCGGTGCCGGTCGAGACCATGTATGAGCGCATCGACCGCCTGGGCCAACTTGGGACAACGATCGTCACTATCAGCGGTGGCGAGCCGCTGCTTCATCCCGATTTGGACCTGATCATTGCGCGGATTCGCAAGCGCGGCATCATTGCCGGCATGATCACGAACGGTTATCTGCTGACTGCCGAGCGCATCCATCGCCTCAACAAAGCGGGACTTGATCATCTGCAGATCTCGATCGACAACGTGATGCCCGACGACATCTCGAAGAAGAGCCTCAAGGTTCTCGATAAGAAGCTGCAGCTTTTATCAGAACACGCGCTGTTCCACGTAAACATCAACTCCGTCGTCGGTGGCGGCATTCACAATCCACACGACGCGGTGAAAGTGGGAACGCGCGCGCTGGAGCTGGGCTTAACTTCGACGATTGGCATCATTCATGACGGCAGTGGACAACTGAAGCCACTGCAGCAAGAAGAGCGCGAAGTCTATCGCTTGATGAAATCATTTGAGAAGAAGAATTACTCGCGCTTCAACCACTTTCAGGATGCAATCGCGGAAGGCAGGCCGAATACCTGGCGCTGTCGTGCCGGCTCGCGTTACATCTACATCTGCGAGAACGGACTCGTCCACTACTGCTCCCAGCAGCGCGGCTTCCCGGCCAAGCCGCTCGCCGAGTACACCGTCGACGATATCCGCCGAGAGTTTCGGACCGAGAAAAGCTGCGCTCCGCACTGTACCGTCTCCTGCGTGCATCAGATCTCTTATATCGATCATTGGCGCGCGCCGCAGACGATTTCGGCCATGCCAGATCGGGAACAGATCGATGTGGATGTTCGCGAGTTGGTCAGGATGGAGTAGCAGCTTCTGAGATGCTAAGCTTCTAAGCGAAAAGCGCATCCGCAGCTGACGCGCGCTTTGGTATTTCTACTAAAAAGCGTCGCCGCCGCCGCCGCCGAACCCGCCGCCGGAAAATCCTCCGCCACTGAATCCACCGCTGCCGCTGAATCCTGAGTTGCTGTAGTTTGCGCGTGGGGTGGATACGAATGCCGACGTGGTGTCGACCGCCATTGCGTTTAGGTTATGCATGAACAGCCAGGTATTGAAGCTCGGGCCGTAAGTGCCTTCGTACCAAGTTGGCGGATTCTGCACGATTCCCTGAAATGCTTTTGCCCAGCGATGCTCTACGCCGAGTGCCATTGCGTAGGGCAGAAACTTCTCGAATGTGTCGGGAGGCATGCGCTTCAGCCGGTCGGCATCGACGCGATTCATGAACTCCTGGAAACCGAGAATCTCGATGCGGGTGCGTACGCCCTTCATGCTGCGCGCCGTCATAATGCGGGCAAACAGAATGATGATGATTACCGCAAGCGCAATCGCGCCGAACATCCACAGCCCGGATTGAGTGAAGTCAACATGGAGGAAATATCCAGCGAGAACAAATGGAGCAGCGGTGATCACAGCGCCGAGAATCCAGTAGGCGTGTGCGCTCTCGGGATCGAGCGTGTACATGCCTTTTTCTTTCAGCGACGACATCACATCGGTTTTAATGGGCTGAATGGCAACGTAGAAACGATTGCGCAGATCGGCGATGTGTGTTTCCGTTTGCCCGGCGGGAAACAGGTTTTCCATCATCACGCTTTCGAATGGAGCGAGATCGTTCCACTGGTCCGGCCCTTTGAGCTGCACAAAGATGTAGTCCTTCTTGTGAAAGACGATCATCTGCGCGATTTCCTGTTCGCGAATCTTGATGTAGCCGCGAACAGCCAGATCGACAAGAGTAGAAGTGATGTCGCGAGGATCGGTGGTGTCATCGACCAACGTTCCCACTTCGGCAGGGCTCATGTCTTTCGGTGGTTGGTACATCGGCGCGACGGAAAACCCGGAGCTTGGATCGCGGCCCTTAGTCCACCACAGCGCGAACATTACGATGAACGCAACGATGGGAAGAAAAATGATTGGGTTGCTGAACAGGAACCAAAGTGCCCGCGTGAACTCACTGGGCGACTGCAGCACTCCCTTTGGAATGAAGATGTCGACCGTGAGCCCGCCTCGGGCGGTTAGCGGATCCGATGTTTCTGCGACCACGTTTGGGCCCTGAATATCGGTGATCGCCTTATCGTTCGAGTGGTAAACGCCCTGAAATGCCTGCGCGCGCAATTTGCCGTTCGCATCTTCGGGAAAGCGAACATACGCCGACGCGGCGTCGATCGCGACCGGCCATCCATTGCCGGTGATGTTCCAATAGAACTCGTCGTGATCGTCGAAGAACTTCACCGCGTTCCGGACGGAATAGATGATGTGAATACGCTTGCTCGTGTCGCTTGCGCCGGGAATGTAAATGGTCAGAACGCGATATCCGCCCTGATTCTTGCTGCTGTATTTGAGTGGATTGCCTTCTTCGTCGATGACCTTCTGGACTCTCAGAAAGAGCGAGTAGTTCGAACCCTCCGGTCCGACGTAGTCGACAGGGATGTAACGATGAATGCCGCGGAAGCTTCCGACAAATGCGAGCGTGAGACGTTCATTGATGTCAGCCGAGCCGTTCTTGTGAACGTCGATATCTGCGCTGAAGTCAGAAATATGCCAGCTGCGCTGCTGCGCGTGGACTGAAATACCGCAGAGCAGCAAGAACATCGTCAGCAGCGTTGCGAGTCTCAGCGCGCGCTTTTCCGATTGGCGACAACGCGCGCGCCTCTCATCAGCGCTCACGCTAAAACTTAACCACCGGCGTAGCGCGGTCCTCGGCGGTTTCGGTTTGGAAGAACTGGCGCGGTGTGAAGTTGAACATTCCGGCAATGATGTTGGTCGGGAACGTCACGATCTTTGTGTTCAGATCACGCACTACGGCGTTGTAATAGCGGCGCGAGTTCTGAATAGCATCTTCGGTTTGCGCCAATTGATTCTGCAAGGAAGTGAACTGTTCCGACGCCCGAAGCTGCGGGTAATTTTCCGCTACTGCTAGCAGACCGCGAAGGGCCTGCGTGAGCTGTCCTTCGGCCTGCGCCTTCTCATCCACCGTTGTGGCTGACATTGCCGCCGAGCGATAGCGGGCGATGTTCTCGAACGTGCCCTTTTCGTGCGCGGCGTAGCCTTTGACGGTCTCGACCAAATTGGGAATCAGGTCATGACGGCGTTTGAGCTGCACATCGATGTCGCTCCAGGCCGAATCGGCGCGGACACGCAGTCCTGCCAGCCCGTTGTACAAAACAATGAGCAACAAAACGATAACGGCGATCACAATGATCGCGATGATCATGCGTTTGCCTCCGGCTTACACCACGATTAACGTGAATCGCGGTCCTGAAGTTCCATACGAATGCAGTTGGCCGGAAGGTACCACACGAGCGAGTGCAGCGCAATGAATCCTGTGCCGCAATGATTACTTCTGGTGAAGGCTGAATTCCAGCACGTTTATTGGTCATCAATAAGACGCGTCCGGCAACTTCGTTTATTTTCTGAATGCAACATTGATCAGCAGCTTCTCGCCCGAGACGTCTACAACGTTGCAGAATGAACGCTCACCCTGGCGCGTAAAATCCAGCGACACGCGACTGTTTCCAATGCGCAGGTTGCGAATGTGTAAGAAGTCGAGCCAGTCCGGCAACGTGGGATTCACGATGTTAAGTTCTTTGCGAGCGGCTGAGGGTCGTATTCCGAGAAGGGAAGTGAGCAGCAGGAAAAACGCTCCTGAAGCCCATGCTTGGGGTGAGCAAGAAACTGGATAGTGCACGGGCTCGTCGTACTCGTTGCGCTGAACGCCGCAGAAGAGTTCGGGTAAACGATAATCGCGAAAGTTGAGGGCGGCGTGATACAGCGAAGTGAAGATTTTCTGCACTTCCGCACGGAATCCATAAAGCGCCATTCCATGAGCAACGAGAGAGTTGTCGTGCGGCCAGACGGAACCGCGATGATAGCTGAGCGGATTGAAGACTCGCTCGGAAGCAGCCAGCGTTCGCCATCCCCAGCCAGATTCCATGTCGTCGCGCATAAATCGTTGAACAACGAGGCGGGCACGATCGCGGGAGATTGCGCGCGTGAAGAGCAGGTGTCCGGCATTGGATGAAATCACTTCCAGCGGACGCTTATGCGCGTCGAGCCCCATGGCGTAGAAGTTCTCGCTGCTCACCCAGAAACTTTTTTCGATCTTTTTCGCCAACTCTGCTGAAGACTTGCGCAGACGGTCTGCACGCTCTGTGTCACCAAAAACGCGCAGCAGCTGCGCCATTCGATACTGCGCTTCATAGCAGTAGCCTTGCACTTCCACCAGCGCAATCGGAGGCGCGGCTACACTGCCGTCGCGATGCATGTTCGCATCCCAGGAATCTTTCCAGCCCTGGTTGGTCAGACCTTTCGGCGATCGGCGCTTGTATTCGACAAATCCATCACCATCGAGATCGCCGTAGTTCTCGATCCAATCAAGCGCGGCGCGAGCAGCTGGGAGCAGGTCCATGACCAGCCTCTCGTCGCCAGTCCAATTAAAGGTCTCGCTGAGCAGAATCAGAAATAGAGGAGTCGCATCGACCGAGCCGTAATATGGACCAAAAGGCATCTCGCCGGCACGCGTCATCTCCCCAGTGCGGTACTCGTGCGGCATCTTGCCCGGCTCTTCATCGAGCCAGTCGTTGAACTGTTTGCCTTGATAGCGCGCGAGCACGCGCAGAGTTTCCGATGCGAGGCGAGGATTCAGCACAAGAGATTGATACGCCGCGATGAGAGAGTCGCGGCCGAACATGGTTGCGAACCACGGAATACCGGCGGCGACGATGTGCTGGTCCCCATTTGGGATTTGCAGGGCATGGAAATCGGCGATGCAAGTACGCAGCGCCTGATCGAAAATGTCATTACTGCTCTCGAAGCTGGTAGACTCCTGCTCCCAGCGATGAAAAGCATCGCGCCGGTCACGAAAGCCCTGGACTACTGTCTTGCCGGTTGGACGTGCGCTCTCGTCGCCAACCCGACAGCTTACGGTGTTCAGGAGTTCCCGAAATTGTGAGGCGGGGACTTTGAGCTTCCAGCGCGCAACGTTGTGCTCGATTTCATCGGGCGGAGTCTGGAAGCGGACCACTGTTTCCCGGGAAACGTTGTCGAGCCCCCGATAGAAGAAAACCAGAGTGTTGTCGCGGAGAATCGGCTTGTAGTACTTGCCGCATTTGTGGCGCGCGCATCCGCGCACCTGAAAGACATCCACAAAGTCTGACTCGAAGGCGATCTCAACCAGCAGCTCAGCATCCGACTGATTGAAATTGGAAAAAGTAATCGAGTCATAAAGCAACTGCGAAGCCAGCAGTTGCTGACGGCGAATGTGGATCGTGTTCTCGGGCAAATCGAATGAATTGATCTGAGAAAGCGATCCAGTCGTCAGCTCGATCTTCGAGGCGAAAGTCTTCTCTTCGCTCGAGGACAATACCACCGTGCGATTGCCGCCCACTTTCAACTCCAGCTTGCTCAAGAAGCGGGTATCGTCGTGAAAAAATCCCACATCGGGAGCGCCGGGAGGGGTGATATCGCCCGAGATCGTCGTCGAGAGGAATGTCTTGCCATCGATGAGAGTAAGGTTATTGACCTTTCTCGGCTCGTGAACAAGAAACCCGAGCTGCGGCTCGGGATACGGACATCCGACCTCCTGCAGCTCGTCAGGAGGTATTTGGACTAGCGTACTCATGCGGCGGCAGCTCCCGGTTCACCGAGCATGGAGAGAGCGTCGGCAGAAGTAAGCTCAATGGGCGCTTCCACCGCGCAAATCGATTCGTAGAGCTGCAGGTATTTTCTGGTCATCACCTCAACCGAGAAATTATCGCGCGCGTATTCATGAACGAGGAGCGGTGAAATGGATAAATCGCGAACGCACTTTACCATTTGCTCAACAGATTCGCACACGAAGCCTGAGATGCCGTCACGTACCACTTCGGGAGCCGATCCACGCTTCAGGGCGATGACGGGTGTCCCACAAGCCATGGCCTCGATCATGACGAGGCCGAAGGGTTCGTCCCACTCGATCGGGAACAGCATTGCCAGAGAATTTCCGAGCAGCTCGTTCTTGGCGGCCAGATCGGCTTCGCCGATGTATTCGATGAAGCGGCCATCCAAGTGCGGCTTGATTTCAGATTCGAAGTAGCTCTTGTACATAGGCTGAATCTCGCCCGCAAGTTTCAACGGGATCCCGGTCTTCTTCGCCACTTCGATCGCGAGATGCGGACCCTTAACGGGCGCCAGTCTTCCGATGAAGCTCAGATACGGCTGCTTCTTGGGCTGCAAGCGATAGTCGGAAAGATGGATCCCATGGTGAATTGCTCTGCAGTGCGGCATGACCTCCAGCGAGCACTGAAAATTGCTGATTGCCACGTAGTGCACCTGTGGGAAATAGGAGTAGAAGTCGCTCAGAGCCTGCTCGTGCGGATGATGGACTGTGTAGACGACCGGCTGGTCGACGAAGCGCGTGCTCGCGAGTCCAGGTGCGTTGTTGAGGTGAATGATGTCGCAATCGCGAGCTGCGTCTGCCATTGCCCAGGTGGTGTGATTTACGTCTTTCAAGCTCCCGAAGATTTCCGCGGTGAGCGGCCACTCTGATTCGGGATATAACGATCTCACCTCCACGTCGACAGTGGAGTCTCCATTGGTATAGACAACTACATCGATTCCATTCTCCTTCAGGCCCTCGGCCAAGTGTCCGATGAACAGCTCTGTTCCGCCGTATCGACGAGGGGGAACGGGAATGAAGGGCGGGGCGATCAGGGCAATTCTCATTTGTCTCCTTTTTTAAAGTTCGGTGAATGCGAGAGTTGGCGGAGGCGCTTGCCGGGATCGAGCAATGCAAATAACTAAGATGCGAATGACTTTGGCCCACGTTGGCGCACCAGGATTGAGCAAATTATTGGTTCAGCAACCCGAGGGAGTGTTCCACCGAGGGAGTGTTCCATGGAGCCGTCGTTTTCATTGCCTCGGGCCTTAGCCGTCCCTCTCGTGCATTTTCCCGCAGGTCACCTTTGGGTCGAAGGAGCCATCTTGCGAGATAGATCAGCCTAGGGTTGGACTTTCATTCCGCCCAGTCACGCAATCCGCCTACCCTCCCCTCCCCATTTTTCGCAAAATCCGCCATTTGCAGCACTTACGTTCACAAAATCCGTCAATTTCACTTTGATGATTATGCAGTTGACACACACTAGCGCACTTTTTCGCTCTATGAGGTTTTGCAGGTTAAGGCGTAGGAAGGTGGATATTCCTACGCTTTTTCGTTTCCCTGACGGGAGCGCAGTTCAATGCTAGACTGCGCGAAGTAGGTTGGCGGACTCTGGGTGAGTTGAACACCATTCCTGACGGGAATTGCGGTTTATAAGACCGCTCCTGGTACCGACCAGTCAGCCTCCCGCCACTTGCATACTTGCACAAAATCGGTATACATGCACGCTGCACGCTGTAGCAGTGCGGTGAATCTCTTGTGTGAAAGAAAGATTTTGTGGAAAAACGGTCAAACCCGCAAAAAAAGCACAGAAAAAAATGCTCATAGATCGTGAGCAATTCACAGATGTCGTCCGGAAGCTAGTAAATTCAGGCCCAATCAAGCGCGAAGATGTGAAGGGTGAGAGTCCTAAACCGGGAAAGGTTATACGACCGCAGAAGTAACGTGGTCCGCCCTAAACTCAATCGCAGCACATTTAAGGCATCCGTTTGCGCAAGCTTTAGGCAGGTTCTCGATAACGGCCACCGCCTTCATGCTGAAAGCGATTCACGATTCCACTACTTTCCATCTTGCATCCTTTTCCTTGAGATAATAAAGCCGATCACCCGATGGCCCGATTACTTCGGAACCGGAGGCAACGATCCCGCCCCGGGCAACGGCGCATCGGGAGAACTCGCGGTTGGGCTTTGCGGACCCTGCGCGGTTCCTGTCTGCGGCGTACTTCCGCCCTGCGCCGGCTTCGTTCCCCACTCCGGTTCTTGCGTCGATCCACCTGTCGGAATGGGCTTCGAACCCAGCTCGCCGGGCATCGTGGCCGCAGCCTTCTGATCCTCCGGCTGTTCGCCCGCACGACGCAGCGTTGGAGGCTTCGGCGGTTTCTTGGCTTCCGCAGTCTGGGTCTGGTCCGGCTGCGCGGCTGCTGCCGTTTGCGGCGCGTTAGGATCGATCATTGTCGCGGCGCCCGTCACGGCGTTTACCTTCACCTCGCGCGCAGTCTTGATCGTGGTCTCACCGCCAACCTGGCTGTGCTCCACGCGAATGACCTCTTCGTTTACGAAGCGAATGAACTGGACGTCCCCCGGCGGCTCGCCGTAGATCCATTCTTCATAATCGACATTGTTGTCGGACTCTCGGATGCGCTTCGGCGGACGGCCGAGCGCGTCGATCACCATCTCCTTGCTCATTCCCACGAGCGCCTCATGGTTCTGGATCGAGGTCTTCAACTTCGGAGGAAGCGTGTCGAGGTATGCCTGCGTCGGCGACTTCACCGAAAAATCGATGACCGGATCGAGCAGCTTCTTCACGTCTGCCGTGGTCATCTCCGGAACGTACTTTGGGAAGACCAGCGCCAGCGTGCATCCCGGATTGGCGGCGCCTTTTTCCTGGTGAACCGGCACCATGCCACCGCCGCCGCCGACTTCGATGTGGTCGTACCAGTGCCCCTTGCGCTTCGATCCACCGTTGATGTCGAAAACGATCTCGCTGCCCTTGATCACCACGTCGGTAATTTGCAGCTTGTCACCCGGACGCGCCGCAGGACCGTTCGCTGCCACCTGCATCATGATCGCCTGATCGTCCGGCGAAATCTGGCCGGAACTCGTCAGTTGAAGTCCTTTGTCACCTTTGGGAAAGAGCTTCTTTGCAAATCCAAATTCCGCCTGCAGAGTCCGAATCAACTCGATTCGTGTCTGCTTCGAGAGTTGAGGACGGCCCTGCAACTCCGGCGGTAGTTCATTTGGCTTAGCTGGAGCCTTCGACGGAGTTTTATCCGGCGTGGTTATGGTTACTTGCCCATAAGCCAGCGAACCTAAGATCAACAGGGAACAGAGTAGGCGGAAGTACTTCATAAAAGCCTCGGGACAAAGCGGGCAGCCGCAAGTACTCACGTTCTTTTGGATGCGCCGCTGGGCCTATGATTCGCCTGTTTCTGCAGAAAAGCAATATCAACATGTGCCAGAGTTGGCGAGTTACCATAGCTCTGCAGGAGGTCCTGGCATGAGCTTCACCCCTGACGATGTTCGCAGAAATCAGGAATATTTCGCTCACAAGCTGCACGCCGAAAAGCAGCGCAACGACGTGCTCAAAGCCGTGGAGGGCAGCGGTAAATACGACTTCGTGCTCCTCGATACCCGCGGCCGCGACGCCTTCAACAGCGGTCATATTCCGGGCGCCTGGCTCGTTCCCGAAGCGGGAATCGACCAGATCGCCTCTACCCTTCCCAAAGACAAGGAGATCGTGACCTACTGCTGGAGTCATGATTGACAGCTCTCAGCCAAAGCAGCTTTGCAGTTGGCAAAGCACGGATTGTTCGCCAAGGAGATGAACGTCGGCTGGAAAGAGTGGACCTACAACCGCCATCCCACGCACCAGGAGAAGGTCGGCGCGGATGGAGTTCACTGCTCGTGCAGTAAGTAAGGTTTGTGGTCTGGCACCTTGAGGTTCTCAGTGCGGCCATTCCATTGAGCATTGTCATCCCCCGCTCCGCCGCGACAAGGTCGCCTCTTTATACGAGTTGCTTTTGCGGAGCGGGGGATCTGCTGTTGAACCGGCGTGAAGCAACAGCAGATCCCTTCGACCGCAACACCAATGATTGCAGAGCCTGCACATAATCTCAGCGGCCGAAGGGATGACAAGTCCATTTTGGAGACGGTCTTTGTTCGCAAGCAAATCAGAGCAGCCGCAAAACGCGCGGCTGCTCCACCGGCTATCGCCGGCGGTTCTGTTAACCTTTCCTGCGATGAAATTCCTTTGCGTGCTGTTTTTCTTGCCTGCGGCCCTGCTGTTCGCGCAACAACCCCCAACCACGTCCCCGCAACAAGGTCCTCCGTGGAACCTGATGCCCGTGCTTGCCAAGATTCAGCCCGGCACTGGACAGTGGCTCGTCAATCAGGCGCTCACGATCTCGATGAGCGGCGCTGACGATCCGCGCGTTCGTTCTGCTGCAGTTCGCTTCGTCGATCATCTTTCCCGCGCAACCGGGATTCCTCTTCGCTACCAATCTGCCGAAGAAGGCAAGGCGACCGTCGCGATTCACTGCGATCATCCGGGCGAAAAGGTACAGAAGCTCGGCGAAGACGAATCCTACGTCCTCGACGTCACCGACTCCGGCGCGAAGCTCACAGCGCCAAATCCGTTGGGCATCATTCATGGGCTGCAAACGCTTTTGCAGTTAGTCCAGCCCGGCCAGCAAGGATTCGCCGCCCCAGCCGTCCACATCGAAGATGCGCCGCGATTTCCCTGGCGCGGATTACTGCTCGACGCCTGCCGCCACTGGATGCCGATGGACGTGGTGAAGCGCACCCTCGACGGCCTCGAAGCGGTAAAGATGAACGTCCTGCATTTCCACCTGAGCGAGTATCAGGCGTTCCGCGTCGAAAGCAAGAAATTCCCAAAATTGCACGAGATGGGTTCGAACGGCCTCTACTACACGCAGGACGAAATCAAAGAGATCATCGCCTACGCGCGCGATCGCGGCATCCGCGTGATGCCCGAATTCGACATGCCCGGACACAGCACGAGCTGGTTCGTCGGCTATCCCGAATTGGCATCCGGCCCCGGACCGTATGAGCTAGAAAAACGTTGGGGCGTCTTCGATCCGGCCATGGATCCGACCAAGGAATCGACTTACAAGTTCCTCGAAAAATTCATCGGCGAGATGGCCGACCTCTTCCCAGATGACTTCTTCCATCTCGGCGGCGACGAGGTCAATGGCAAGCAGTGGGACCGCAATCCAGAAATCCAGAGCTTCATGAAGTCCCACAACCTGAAGAACAACGCCGACCTGCAAACCTACTTCAATCAGCACGTGGTGAAAATCATCGAGAAGCACAAGAAGACCCCGGTCGGTTGGGATGAGGTCCTAACGCCCGATCTGCCGAAAGATGTTGTCGTGCAATCGTGGCGTGGACCCGAATCGGAAGCCAAGGCAGTACAGGACGGCCATCGCGCTCTGCTCTCGAACGGCTACTATCTCGACCTCGCGCAGTCGGCGGAGAAGCACTACTCGGTCGATCCCCTCGGCGGAGCTGCGGCGCAACTCTCTCCTGAACAGCAGAAGATGATTCTCGGCGGCGAAGCCTGCATGTGGTCAGAGATGGTCGACGCCGAAAATGTTGATTCCCGCATCTGGCCGCGCAATGCAGCGATCGCGGAACGTCTGTGGTCGCCTGGCGACGTTCGCGACGTGAACTCGATGTACCAGCGTATGCAGGCCGTCGGTGAGCGCCTCGACACCCTTGGCCTCACCCATCATTCCGCGCTTCGCACGATGCAAGAAAGGCTCGCGCCTGATCATGTTGATGCGCTACGCGTTCTCGGCAACGCTGTTGAGCCGGCAAAGGGCTACGCGCGCGCCAGCAGCCATCGCTACAACGTCGACGCGCCTCTCAACCATCTTCCCGATTCGGTACCGCCGGAGAGCTTCGAATCACGCAGGTTTTCGCAGCTCATCGATCGCATTGTCTCGGGTAATCCATCACCGGACGATCTCGCCCAAGCGCGCGATCTGATGACCGCGTGGAAGACGAATAACGACCGCCTCTCGCCGGCATTGCAAAACGGTCTCCTGGCAGAAGATGCGCCGGTATCGCAGAACCTCGCAACCGCCGGATCAATCGGCCTGCAAGCCCTGGACATGTTCACCTCGCATTCAGCCCCGCAACCAGGCTGGGCCGATCAGCAGATGGCGCAGTTAGAACAGATGAAAAAGCCGCAAGCGGAATTGTTGTTAATGATCGTGCCAGGAGTGGAAAAGCTGGTGCAGAGCCTGGGACGTTAATTTCTCTTTAACGGTTGTCATTCCGAGCGAAGCGAGGAACGCAGGCCCGAAGGGCCGACAGAAGCGCAGCCCAGGGCGTGAGCCCTGGGTTTGCTGCCCCCATGTCCCGAGCCCTGAAAGGGCGACACTCATGAATGCCGATTAATCGAAAATGTAGCGTGGATCGTAATCAACTCCGGCCTTCTTCAACATGATCAGAAATTCCTCTTTGAAATCGCGTTTCTTGTGATGCTCGGCCTGATTGGCGATGTATTGCTTCACAACGCCGATCTGTGATGGGCTCACGTTGAATGCGCCGTATCCGGCTTGCCACGCGAAATTGCGATGGCGTTCACGCATCCAGCGCGACGAATTTGACTTAAATATCCCCACAACATCGGCGACATCTGCCTTCGCCGGCAGCTCGAACAGGAGATGGGCATGATCGCGCATGCCGCCGGCGATGATCAGCACAACCTTCGTATTTCTTGCGATTCCGCCGAGATAAGCCCAGAGGTCTGGAAGTTCGTCTTGTGGAATTAGGTTCTTACGTTCTTTTGTACTGAACACAGCATGAACTGCAATTCTTACGACGGACTGTGCCATCTGATATCTCTCCGGAATTGGGAATTGAAAATGGCACATTATACGAATTGGACATGTTGGTGCCGCCCTTTCAGGGCTCGGTAACGCGCACGCACTCTAACCCAGGGCTTACGCCCTGGGCTGCGCTTCTTTCGGCCCTTCGGGCTGTGCTCATCGTGGTTGTCAAAGTGTCGGCGGAATGACAAACGAAACCGGCTCCGTGTCCTCCATGCCTCCGCGGTAAAACCCGCCTTGTTAAACTAAATAGATTCCTATGCGTCATCTCTCCGGTTCTGAAGCACGCGAAACGTTCCTACGCTTCTTCGAAAGCAAAGGACACCGTCGCGTGCACTCATCGTCGCTGGTTCCGGCGAACGATCCTACGCTGCTGTTCACCAATGCCGGCATGAATCAGTTCAAGGACGTCTTCCTCGGCATCGAGAAGCGCGACTACTCGCGCGCGACGACCTCCCAGAAGTGCGTCCGCGCCGGCGGCAAGCACAACGATCTGGAGAACGTCGGCTTCACCCGCCGCCATCACACCTTCTTCGAGATGCTAGGGAACTTCTCCTTCGGCGACTACTTCAAGAAGGATGCGGTCGCCTACGCATGGGAACTGGTCACATCCGAGCAGTGGTACGGCCTGCCCAAAGACAAGCTTTACTGCACGATCTTTAAAGGTGAGCAAGGGGTTCCCAAAGACAAAGAAGCTGAGGGCTACTGGCGCGATCAGGGCGTTCCGCAGGAGCGCATCTTCGCTATGGGCATGAAGGACAACTTCTGGGCGATGGGCGACACCGGTCCATGCGGCCCCTGCAGCGAGATTCATTACGACATGGGGCCGGCAGCCTCCGACGCCGGCCACACCGACTGCGAGTTCCCCTGCGACTGTGGACGCTACGTCGAAATCTGGAATCTCGTCTTCATGCAGTTCGACCGCAACGCCCAAGGCCAGCTCACGCCGCTGCCCAAGCCGTCGATCGATACCGGAATGGGACTGGAGCGCGTGTCCGCCATTTTGCAAGGCGTTCTCTCGAATTACGACACGGATCTATTCACGCCGCTGATCAAGCGTGCAGCCGAGCTTACCGGCACAGATCTCAAAAAGGAACTCGCAGCAGAGCAGAACACGCGCTCAGCCGCCTCGTTGCGAGTGATTGCAGATCACGCTCGCGCGTGCATCTTCCTCATCAGCGATGGCGTGTTGCCTGCAAACGAAGGTCGGGGATACGTCTTGCGTAAGATTCTACGGCGTGGCATCCGCCACGGCAGACTGCTGGGGCAGACCAAGCCATTCATGCACGAGATGGTGTACGCCGTTCGCGATCTGATGAAGGATGCATATCCGGAATTACTCGAGAGTGCGAAGCGAGTTGCCGAGATCGTTGTCCTAGAAGAGAAGCGGTTCGCAAATACCCTCGACATCGGTCTGAGAAAGCTTGATGAACTGATCGACCGCAGTGAGGACACAAGTTTCGGGAAGTTAGGAGATTTTGTAGCTGAAGTATCAACGCTGGACCCGACCCTTTTCGAAAAACGAAAAGCTGAGCTGCTTGCGATAACTGAGAAATCGGTTGATGAGGTTGCATATCACAAGATCAGGGAGTGGATTGCCCAAACCTTTAAGGACAAACCACAAATCGCAGATGCTCTGAATACGAGACTTCAGCAGCTTTGGGCATTACCCGTCGTCCCAGGAGATGAAGCCTTTAAGCTATACGACACCTTTGGACTCCCTCTTGATTTCATTATCGACGCGGCTCGCGATAGGAATGTCAATTTTGATCAAACCGGTTTCGATCGCGCAATGCAGGAGCAGCGCGAACGCGCTCGCGCATCATGGAAAGGCGGAGCCAAGCAATCGGCGAGTCCGGTCTATCGCAATCTCGACAAGACCGCCTTCGAAGGCTATCGCCAGACATCCTCGTCCGATTGCGAAGTGGTCGCAATCGTAAAGAACGGCCAGGGCATTCCCGAATTGAAAGCAGGCGAAGAAGGCGAGATCGTGCTCGATCACACCCCCTTCTACGCCGACTCCGGCGGACAGGTTGGCGACATCGGAGTATTTCGCGACAGCTCCGGCAATGTGATTGCTGACGTGAACGGATGCGTGATGCCCGTACAGGGCGTGCGCGCCCACAAGGTCAAAGCGCGACAACCGATTCATCTCGGAGAGAAAGTTGAAGCCGTGGTTCATGCCGACGTGCGCGAGGCAACGAAGCGCAATCACACCGGTACACATCTCCTTCATGCCGCGCTGCGCGAAACATTAGGCAAGCATGTAAAGCAGGCGGGATCGCTGGTTGAACCCGGCCATCTCCGGTTTGACTTCTCACACTTCACCTCGGTCGCCGACGAGGAGCTACAGGACATCGAAGACCTGATGAACCGCGAGGTGTTGAAGAACACGCGCGTCGAGACGCTCGAAGATGTACCGATCGAGGTGGCTATCAACGAGTACAAAGCCATGGCGCTGTTCGGCGAGAAGTACGGGGAGCGCGTGCGCGTGGTGAAGATCGGCGACTTCTCGACGGAGCTCTGCGGCGGCACGCACACGTCGGCAACAGGCGAGATCGGCCTGCTTAAGATTCTGCGCGAAGGCAGCGTGTCATCTGGCGTGCGCCGGGTGGAAGCCGTGAGCGGCGAAGGCTCGCTGCAGCACTTCCGCAAAGACCATCAGCTCGAGCACGTAGTCTCGACCTTTATCGGACGCGCCGACGACTCGCCCGCTCAGGCGCTCAAAACCGAGCTCGAACGTCGCGACGAGGAAATTCGCCGTTTGCGCAAAGAGCTCGAGCAGATGCGCATGAAGTCGGCTGCATCTACTGTGTCGTCTGCCGCCGATCACGTGCAAGAAGCAAACGGCATAAAGGTTCTCACCCAGCGCGTGGACAACCTCGAACGCAACCAGATGCGCACGTTGGTGGACAACATGCGCAACAAGCTAGGCTCCGGCGTGGTAGTGCTCGGCTCGGTACAGGACGGCAAAGTCGCGCTGATCGTCGGCGTCACCAAAGACCTGACGCAGCGCGTGCAGGCAGGCAAGATCATTGCCGAGGTCGCCAAGAAAGTAGGCGGCAAAGGCGGCGGCCGTCCTGATCTCGCAGAAGCCGGCGGCTCCGAACCCGGATCGCTGGATTCCGCGCTGAAGAGTTCGGTGGATGTGGTGAAGCAGTTGGCCTCGTAAACTTCCACATTCCGTTCTCCCGCGCGACCTCCAAAACGCAGGCCAACGGGCCGACAGAAGCGCAGCCCAGTGGCGTAAGCCCTGGGTTAGCTGCGCCCGGACCCGAGACTAGCCCTGAAAGGGCGGCACTCATGCACCGCCTAATCGAAAATGTATCGAGGATCGTAATCAACTCCGTCTTTCTTCATGATCAGAAACTCTTCTTTAATGTTTGTGCGTTTTTTCGTGCTCAACACGGGCATGAACTGCGATTCTTACCAGTGACTGTACGATCTGACTGCCGCTCCGGAATTGGGAATTGAGGCACATTATACGAATCGGCTGCATTCGTGCCGCCCTTTCAGGGCTCGGCTAATCGCACACCCGGTTACTCAGGGCTCACGCCGCTGGGCTGCGCTTCTTTCGGCCCGTTGGGCCTGCATGGTTCTTCAACTCTCGCGTCTGAAATGGTCAAGGAGAACTATTCCATCCCCAACTAAGACTGGTCGGGTTAATCACTGGGTCTTCGCTGTGCCTGATAGGAATCCAGCGTTCGGGCTGCAGGGTACAGGTCGGCAGGAATTTTCCGCCAGAGATTGAACACAAAAAGAGCAAAGCTCAGAAAGATGATGCCACCCGTCACATCGAGCGCGACGTCCCAACCGGAGGATGTTCGTCTCGGGTCGAAGGCTTGGTGCCATTCGTCAAGAATCGCCGTGATTAGGGTCATATTAACTGCCAGTAACGCGCACCGGACCCGAATTGAATGTAGTGCGTTTGCGACGAGCGAGGCAGAGGATGCGAGAGTAACGCGCGAACGAGAAACGAGGGTGTGAAACCAGGCGCGGAACATCAGCACGCACAGGATTCCATAGCCGGCGAAGTGTCCAGTCTTACGAAGAATGTGGTGCAGTTCCTCAAACGCGTGCAATGAGATGTGAATATGTAGAAGACGCAGTAGCTTCCAGAGCCATCCGCCGGTCACGTTCGATGACAGGCCGAATGATTCCACGGCAATGATCCCCAGCCACAAAAAGACAGGAATCCAGAAGCGGAAATTGCGCGTGATCATTTTCAAAGCGGCTTACTCGAGCCGGTAATTGGGAGCTTCGCGAGTGATGATCACGTCGTGCACGTGGCTCTCGCGCAGGCCGGCGCCGCTGATGCGTACAAAGCGCGCCTTCTGTTGCAATTCGGGAATAGTGCTGCAGCCGCAGTATCCCATTCCGGAACGCAATCCGCCGACGAGTTGCAGGACCATATTCGAAAGAGGGCCGCGATAAGGCACTCGGCCTTCGATGCCTTCGGGGACGAGCTTGGCGAGGCGGTTTGACTTTCCGTTTTCCAGCATCTCAGCCGCTGGAGTGTCGTCGTCGTTCGATTGGAAATAGCGTTCGCTGGAGCCCTGCGCCATTGCCGCAAGCGATCCCATGCCGCGGTAGGCCTTGAATGAACGGCCCTGGTAGAGAATCGTCTCGCCCGGACTTTCATCGACTCCGGCAAACAGTGATCCAACCATCACCGAACTGGCTCCTGCTGCGATTGCCTTCGTTATATCGCCCGAGTACTTAATGCCGCCGTCGGCGATGATCGGCACTCCAGAGTCTTTTGCTGCGCGTGAAGCTTCCGCGATCGCATAAATCTGCGGCACGCCGGCGCCGGTGACGATTCGGGTGGTACAGATTGATCCGGGTCCGATTCCCACTTTCACGGCGTCGACGCCTGCTTTGATCAGAGCGCACGCGCCGTCGAATGTACCTACGTTGCCGGCGAGCAGATCGACTTCCGGCACTTTGCTCTTAATCTCTCTCACTGCATCGAGAACGCGAGTTGTATGGCCATGCGCACTGTCGATGGCAATCACATCGACTTTGTAGCGCGCCATCTCCTGTGCGCGTTCGAGATAATCGCCCGTAGCGCCGATCGCTGCTCCCACGCGCAGGCGTCCCTGAGCATCTTTCGCCGCATTGGGATATTTCAGTTTCTTTTGAATGTCTTTTACCGTGATCAGGCCTTTCAGGTTCTGCTTATCGTCAACAACCAGCAGCTTCTCGACACGGTGCTTGTGCAGAATCTGTTCGGCTTCTTCGAGCGTTGTGCCGACGGGAACCGTGATGAGATTTTCCTTCGTCATCACTTTCGCAATCGGAATATCAGTGCGGGTTTCAAATCGCAGATCGCGATTGGTGAGAATACCGACCAGTTTCTTGTTTTTCGTGACCGGCACACCGGAAATTTTGTATTTGCGCATCACGTCCAGCGCGTCGGAGATCTTCGCCTCCGGCGAAATCGTGACTGGATCGACGATCATTCCGCTTTCGGAACGCTTCACCTTATCGACTTCCCCAGCCTGCTGCTCGATGGTGAGATTGCGATGCACGATCCCGATTCCGCCCTGCTGCGCGATCGCAATTGCGAGGCGCGATTCGGTCACCGTGTCCATCGCAGAGCTGATGATCGGAATATTCAGATTGATATTGCGCGAGAGCCGCGTCTGCGTATTGGCCAGCGCGGGAACTACATCAGAATGTGCCGGCAGGAGAAGAACATCATCAAAGGTGAGGGCCTCAGGGACGGGAAAATGAATCATTCAATTCTCACTTGCTTTTCTTTCATTGTAGCGTAGGAATCATTCACCACGGAGACACAGAGACACGGGGAAAAGTAGTCGAAATCGAGCCGACGAAACAATTCAAACAAGGTTCTCCGTGCCTCCGTAGCTCCGTGGTGAAAGCGCGCTCAACGCAGCAGAAACTTGCGTCGCGGATATGCAAAATGAATCACCATCGCGACCGCCGCCAGCACCACAAAGATGAACCAGCTTCCTTCTGGTCCAACACTTCCTCCGGTGATCCACGCTGGACCATAGAATTTCGCGCTCAGCAGATGCTCTGGAGAAACGAAGCCGCTGTCGTTCACGCCGTAGAGGAACGTCTCCGAGTAATCCCAAATGAAATGGAATCCGATTGCCCAGAATAGGCTGCCGGTTCGCCAGATGGAGAAACAGCTCATCAGCCCGTAGAAAACGACAGCGATAATTCCAGCGGCTGCTTCGCCGCCGTTGGTCAAATGCGCCGCGGCAAACAGAAGAGAGAGCACGATCGCTGCCGGCCAGAATCCGATGCCATCGGCGAGCGTGTAGAGCGCGTATCCGCGAAAGCAGATCTCTTCGAAGAGCGCGACTTCAAATAGGAATGAGAATGCGTTCAGTGTCGCGGCCACAGCGAGCGCCGAGCCGTGCATGTACTGCGCGCCGAAATCAAAGTGATGGGCAATCTTCAACCCTTCAAGCATTAGCGTGAGCGCCAGCCATCCGATTAGCACGCCGAAGAAGAAGTTAGGGCCCCACTTTCGATCGGTGAGCCCGTATGACCAGGCGGACCGTCGTTCGAACTTAGCCATGAAGGCGTTGCCGCCGAGAATCGCGGCGACGATCAGAAGCTTGGCGACATCCGGAGCAATATCGTGCGGAAGATGGTGTCGAATCGGGGCGGAGATCGCCAGGAGGAAGATGCCGAAGACGATGCAGATTCCGATCCAGCTCAACAGCCGCCACCCGGCTCGTAATCCTCGTTCATTGAAGAAAAAAGGATTGCGCTGAGCGGGAGCGCTTTCCTTTCCAAGAGAGATCAAGGACTCCTTCTCAGATTCCGGCAGAGAGCTCTCCTTAGTAGTGGCGCATCGGGTTTAGGGAAGTGTACACGCGTGAATATGCGGCGATGCAGCGCGCCCAGCAGGCTTTTTGTCGGTCAGCAAAATGGAGCCGAAAATCGCGCCGAAAAGCGTCGATTTCGCTTGACTTTCGCCCAAAATTGTCATAGCACGGAAGTATGGCAATTGCGCAACGCCGTGGAAAACTGGGGTTAACCCCAGCCCCAAAAATACTGAACAGGAGGTCTTCAATCAATTCTTTCCGAGCTGCAAGTCGAACATCTGCCTGTACTTCGTGGATTTCTGAAAACTGAAATCAATTTCCAGTTTGCGTCAGCAGAACAAAAAGCGAGCGCACAAAAGTAGACTCGCAACCCAGCGAGAGTAGATGCCCACAAAAATCGCCTTCGATTACGGGATTCCTGCTCCGACGATCGACAGTCCTGATGAAGCTCTTGCGCCCTCAAGAGCGACTCGTAACCCGAACACCGAGAGCCGAATGCCGACGGCTTCGCCGTTTGTAAATCGCTCCAACCCGGCGTATCATCGGATTTTGGCGTGTTCACCTCGAACCGGTCTGTAGCTCAACTGTGAGTTGCGTCTGGCGACGGGGCCCCGAAGGGGGTGGCTAGGCTTCCAACTTCATCGGCTTTGCGGTGAAGAAATCGTTTGGCGAAGCGAACCAGTGGGCGATAGCCCACTTTTTATTTGCAGGCAAAGTTTGTTCGTTTTGCAGGCTTGGTTTTACGAGCTAACGGCACATGCCAATTGACGAAGCTCACGTGCGTGCGATCGCCGAACGCGTCGCCGCCTCTTCGGGACTGGAGGTCGTCGATCTCGAGTTTCACGGTGGCGGCAAAGGACGCACGCTGCGGGTCTTTATAGAGAAGAATGCCGAAGGGCGTCGCGCGCTGGAGCAGCAATTGGCCGCAGCAGGCGAACAGGTTCCATCGCCATCAAGCTGGGACCAGTTGGCCGGCGTGACGCACGAGGATTGCGCTGACTACAGTCGCGAATTGGGAACAATTCTCGACGTAGAAGACGCGGTGCCCGGCGCAGGTTATTTGCTGGAAGTCTCGTCGCCCGGACTCGATCGCAAGCTGGTAAAGGCGGCGGATTTCGAGCGCTTCAGCGGCAACAGAGTCAAGATCATGACTCGCGAGCCGGTGAACGGAAACAGACATTTTGATGGACGCTTGCGAGCGTTAGGCGATGGACGAATCGCGCTCGAACCGCAGCACGAAAGTAAGAAAGGCAAGAAACGGAAGGAAGCTGAGCAAAACGCTCAAGCCATCGAGATTGAGCTAAGCAACATCGAACGTGCTCGTCTCGTTCCGGAAATTTGAGACGGGCTACCGGCTTCCGGCCACCGGCCTGCGTATGGCGGCGTAAGCGCTCTCGGCTAAATGAGAGCAGAGAAATTTATTGAACACGAGATGAAGAGCTGCTTTTGGCTATGCAGCTTCGGACTTCCAGCCATAAGCCGGGAGCTGAAAGCCGACAGCCGGCAGCCGATTTAAATCTATGGCAAGTGCGCTGTACGAAAACATCGAAGCATTAAGTCGGGAAAAAGGCATCGATCCGCAGATTGTGGTGAACGCGGTGGAAGACGCGATTGCTGTCGCCACGCGCAAGCACTACAAGATTCAGGAAAACATGCGCGCCGAACTCAACAAAGAGACCGGCGCGATCCAGGCTTATGCCTACAGGACTGTAGTCGAGAGCCCCGAGCAGATCGAAGATCCAACTCTACAAGTCACGCTCGAAGACGCTCGCAAAGTCGATCCCAACGTGGAAGTTGGCGGAGAGATTCGCCAGTACAAGTCCACCGACGGCGTGCTGGGACGCATCTCCGCCCAACTCGCGAAGCAGGTGATCTTCCAAAAGGTTCGCGAAGCCGAGCGCGATACCGTCTACAACGAGTACATCGGACGCGTCGGCGAGATTCTCAACGCGACGGTGAAGCGCGTCGAAGGTCCCGACGTGATCTTCGATATCGGCAAAGCTGAAGCCCGCATGGGGCGCAAGGAGCAGTCGCGCCTCGAGTCGTTCGCCGTAGGCGAGCGCGTGCGCGTTGTGCTTACGCGCGTCGATAAAGCTTCGAAGGGCCCGCAAGTCGTAGTCTCGCGCGCAGCGCCGGAATTGGTGCAGAACTTATTCCAGACGGAAGTGCCGGAAATTTACGACGGAACCGTCGTGATCCGCGCGATCGCCCGTGAAGCCGGTGAGCGCACCAAGATCGCTGTCATGTCGAAAGACAAGGACGTCGACTCGGTCGGCGCCTGCGTCGGCATGAAGGGCATGCGTGTGCAATCGATCATCCGCGAACTGCGCGGCGAAAAGATCGACATCATTGAGTATCACGAAGACCCGGTCACGTTTGCAGAGAAAGCGCTCCAGCCCGCCAAGGTTAGCCGCGTAACGGTGCTCGATGCTACGGAGAAGCATCTGGAAGTCATCGTCGATGACACACAACTCTCGTTGGCGATCGGCAAGAAGGGCCAGAACGTCCGACTGGCCGCCAAGCTCCTTGGCTGGAAGATCGACATCAAGAGCGAGGAAGAGAAGCGCCAGGAAGTCGAGCAGCAGATGCAGGCGCTCACGACGGCGGCGACAACTCCGCTGGAGAAAGTTCCCGAATTGGGAGAGACGGTCATCGAGAAGCTGGTCGCGGCCGGCATCACTACGGTGGAAGCTCTTGCCGATATGACTCCGGAGCAACTCGAAGAGCTGCCGGGCGTTGGCCCGAAGACGATCGAGAAGATCAGCATTGCGGTCAACAATTACTTCTCCGCACTCGAAGCCGGTGAAGGTCAGGGTCTTGAGCCAGGTGTCGAAGCGCAGGAAGGAGTAGCGGTCGATGCTGCTCCCGATCAAATCGAGGGTGAGAGCATCGAGCAGCCGAACGTTCACGCCGAGAACTCAGAGTACACCGAGGCCGCCGAGACTGGGCAAGCATTCGAGGCCGCAGAAATCGCGGGTGTTGAGAACGCGCCTCCGGCTGACGAAGCCGAAGTACACGTGCATGGCGAAGAGCCGGCACCCGGCGCCGACGAACTTGTTGAGCCGGAAGAACAGGCTTCGACAAACAAATCAGAGGAAGCCGAATAGGCATGTAAACTGCCTCGCGCAAGCGCGGCAGAGATTTTGGCTAGCAGCCAGCAGCTAGTAGCTAGCAGCTAAGTTGAGGGTTGTGATGATCGACTAAAACAATGTTTTCGGAGAAACACAAAGGGCGGAATGAGTAAAGTTCGAATCAACGATTTAGCAAGGGAACTGGAAGTCAAGAGCAAGGCGATTCTCGACGTCCTTCCCCTCGTCGGAGTAACGGAAAAAAAGACGCACTCGAGCTCGATTGAGGCCGATGAGGCCGAGCGTGTGCGCAAACATCTCTCGGGGCCAGGTGGCGGGAGCGCCGCGCGAGATGGCGGCAGTCGTACGGGTGAGCCTGAGATCAAGACCAAGATCGATCTCTCCCATATTTCCAAGCCCGGCGATGTAGCCAGCCTGCTGCTTAAGAAGAAGGCAGAAGCCTCAGCGCCTCCCGCTCCGAAAGCTGTCGCTGCACCGCCCGCAGCTCCTCCGAAACCTGCAGCGCCGCCCGCTCCGGTCGCTGAAAAACCGGTTGCCGCAGCGCCGCCCGCGGCCGCTCCTGAAGCTCCTGCGAAGCGCGTGATCAAGCCCATGCTTGGGCAGCGCCCGTCGTTCGCCGCGCCGTCTCCGGCTGCTCCGGCAGCGGCTGAGAAACCCACTGCGGCGGCTCCAAGTGCGCCAGTTCCTGCTCCGAAGATTCCTGCAGCGGCTCAGCCTCCTGCAGCACAACAGACTCAAGCTCCACCTGCAGTGCAGGTCACGCCGCCTTCGGCTGCGCCACCAGCTCAAGCAGGATCAATCGCCAATGCTTCGCAGCAGCAGCGCGCGCAAACGCCGCCTGCTCCAGTGCGTCGTGTGATCACGCCGCAGACTGGACCGCGTCCGGTGTACACTGCGCCTCCGCAGCAGGCTCGTCCTGCGGCCCCGATGGGATCTCCGCAAGCAGGTCAACGTCCGGCCGGCGGCATGCCTGTACGCGGGCAGCCGATCTTCCAGCGTCGTCCCGGAATGGGACAGGCGCAGCCGGGGCAGCGTCCCGGCATGCCTCCCGGCGCTCGCCGGCCGATGCATCCTACGCGGCAAACACCCGGCGGCCGTCCAATGGGAATGGGCGCGCCTGGCCTCGTGCCACCACCGCCTACGCCGGATACGCGCCGTCCCGGCGGTCCAGCTCGCCGGCCTGGACAGCGTTACGTTCCACGCGGAGTGAAGGAAGGCCCGATGAAGGGCTTTACTCCTCCGCCGCGCTATGGTGCGCAGATTTCGAACGAGCCGCTGCCGATCACGCGTGCGATAACGATTACCGAAGGTATCAGCGTCAAAGATCTTGCCGAGAAGCTCGAAATTCGCGCGAAAGATGTTATCGCTCGCCTGTTATTGCGTGGGGTGATGGCGACGGTGAACCAGACCCTCGACGCCGAACTGGCTAAGGATATGGCCCGTCAGTTCGGTGCGGAAGCCAACGTGATCACCTTTGAAGAGCAGATGTCGAAGGACATCGATGCCGGCGTTGCCAACACCGATGGTCTCGATACCGCCGCTGTCGTGCGTCCGCCAGTCGTGACCATTATGGGACACGTCGATCACGGCAAGACCTCGCTGCTCGACTCTATCCGTGAAACCAATGTCGCGGGGGGCGAAGCTGGTGGTATCACCCAGCACATTGGCGCCTACAAGGTGAGAATCACGAAGGAAGACTCGCCGGCGTATGGCCGCGAGATCGTCTTCCTCGACACGCCTGGTCACGAAGCATTCACGCGCATGCGTGCGCGCGGGGCGAAGGTGACGGACATCGTTGTCATCGTCGTTGCTGCCGATGACGGCGTGATGCCGCAGACGCTCGAAGCGATCGATCACGCCACCGCAGCGAAAGTTCCGCTCATCTTCGCTGTCAACAAAATTGACAAGCCCGGAGCGATGCCCGATCGAGTGAAGAAGCAACTGGCTGATCGCGGCTATCTGCCGGAAGACTGGGGCGGCAAGTACGTCTTTGTGGATGTGTCCGCAAAGCAAAAGACGAATCTCAATCTCCTGATGGAGATGATCTGTCTGGTTGCCGATCTGCAGGAGCTCAAGGCTTCTCCGGACCGTGCCGCGACTGGTGCTGTGCTCGAAGCCAAGCTCGATCGTGGACGCGGCGCCGTAGCCACTGTCCTGATCCAAAATGGAACTCTGCACACCAGTGATACGTTTATCGTCGGCAACACCTATGGCAAAGTTCGTGCCATGTTCGATGATCGCGGCAACACGGTCGAAGCAGCTCCGCCGGCAACGCCGGTCGAGATTCTTGGCCTCGAAGGCATTCCCGAAGCGGGAGACACCTTCACCGTCGTCGCCGATCGCGAAAAGGCCAAGAACATCGCTACCTATCGCGAGCAAAAAGCCCGTGAAGCACAACTGGCGAAGTCATCGCGCGTTACGCTCGAAGGATTGGCCGAGCAGATCAAAACAGCAGGTATCAAAGAGCTGGCGATCATCCTCAAAGGCGACGTGCAGGGTTCAGTAGAAGTGCTTGCCGACTCGCTGCAGAAGCTCTCGAACGAACAAGTAAAAGTTCGTGTGCTGCGCTCTGGCGTCGGCGCAATCACCGAGAGCGACGTGCTTTTGGCTTCGGCTTCGAACGCGATCATCATCGGGTTCAACGTTCGTCCAGAGCGCAAAGCGCAAGAGTTGGCTGAGCAGGAGAATGTCGAAATCCGTCTGCACTCGATCATCTACGAGCTGCAGGACGAAATTCGCAAAGCGATGGCCGGCCTGCTCGAACCTGTGTTCAAGGAGACCTATCTTGGGCGCGCCGAAGTTCGCGAAACCTTCCGTGTTCCCAAAGTGGGAACCATCGCCGGCTGCTACGTCCAGGATGGCACCATCAAGCGCGACTCCGAAGTTCGCTTGCTGCGCGATAATGTGCAGGTATTCAAGGGCCGCGTCGGCTCGCTGCGCCGTTTCAAAGACGACGTAAGCGAAGTCCGCAACGGCATGGAGTGCGGCATCGGCATATCCGGCTATGGTGACATCAAAGTGGGCGATGTAATCGAAGCGTTTAGCGTGCAGAAGGTCGCTGGTGAATTGTTGGGTGGAAGACCACCTGCAGGGCCTCAACAGCATCTGGGTGGCGCATAATCGCGCCGTCCTGTCGCAACTGGACCACCTGGCGGCACAAGTAGAATTTCTGTCAGCATGCCGATTGCGACCCTTATGCTCGAACTGCGCATTGAAGGCGCTCACTCGCTGAAGGACAAGCGCCAGGTGCTGCGCAGCCTCAAAGACAAACTTCGCTCCGGCTTCAACGTGTCCGTGGCTGAACTCGATCAAACTGATTTGTGGCAGCGGGCAACAATCGGGGTCGTGAGTATCTCAAGCTCACGTGATTATCTTTCTGGACTGATGCAGCAGGTCGAACGCGCAGCCACGCGCATCGCCAATGACAACGGGGCAGAGGTGACGGACAGCTTTGTGGAGTTGGAGTAGCTTGGCCGTGAACTCCGTCCGTCAATCAAATTAGTCGCCCACGTTGATCTTTTGTTCTGCCGCTTTGACGATCCGTATCTCAAAAATGCTCGGCCAAAGCTTGCCAGTTACGAACAAGCGCTTTTGCTGCGCGTCATAGGCAATGCCGTTGAGGACAGCATCTGAGCTGCGACGGTACATTGGACTCAATAGTCCTGCCAAGTTGATCCATCCGAGCACGTGCCCGTCGCGCAAAGAGATTCTCGCAATACGATCCGTCTGCCAGACGTTAGCAAAGAGTTCTCCTTCCACGACCTCCAGTTCATTGAGTTGAGTCACCGGTTGTCCGTGGTCGCTCACGTTGATGTGGCGCTGCTCTTGAAATGTCTTTGGATTGAGAACTCGAATGGTTGAAGTTCCATTGCTCATGAACAGCCCCCGACCATCGGTGGCCAAGCCCCAACCTTCGCCTGGATAGGAGAACATGCCTTTAGGAGCAAAGTCGTTAAGGTCGTAAATGAAAGCTTTGTGAGAGAGCCAGGTGAGTTGAATGATCTCGTTGTCGAGGATGGCGATTCCTTCGCCGAAAAATTCCGCGGGCAGATCTCTTTTCTCGATGAGCTCGCCGGTTTCCGGGCGTGCTTTTCTGATCGAAGAATGGCCGTTGAGGCCTGTTCCTTCATAGAGGAATCCATTTTTGTATGTAAGCCCCTGCGTAAATGCGGCGGCGTCATGCGGAAAGATGTGTATCACCTTGTAGGTGTATTCGGGAGTTGCACTTGATGCATGTGGCGTGGATTGAGAGAGCAAGGAAGCGGGCAGCAGCGCAAAGCAGACAAGATGAGCGAGGAGCAATCTGATTCGAGATCGGATTCCCAGAGTAGAACTCACTTGCGGAGATTCCAAAGGGGTTCCCAAACGATGCTAGGTCAGATAGCCATTTCGTTCGTCGCTGTCAGAGACAATTCCTAATGGCAAGCTTCCGCCGTTATATCTCGCCATTCTGTTTTTCCATTTCAGGAAGTCGGTTATCGTCTGTGGCTCGATACGTACCTCGACGCGCCGCAAGCTGGCAAGAAGAAGATTCATCTCGTTCGCGAGTCCTTCTGCGCCGCGCAGGTTCTTCTTTGATTTGCGCGCAATGGAAATCTCGCGCCCGCGAATCTCGAGCAATCCCCAACCGGAGGGAAGCTCATCGCACGAGATCATCTGGGCAGGAGCGAGATAGAAGCGCTCGCATCCAAGTGCCGATTCGGGGTGAAGGCGCCACGGTTTGGCTGCATCGGCCAGGAAGTCTGCTCGTGAGATTTTGCATTCCACAACCACGGAGTGGTTCTTGCCCTTCCATGCAATCGCATCGGGAGCCTCTCCGCTGGCGCAGCTCTGTTCCGACAGAACGATTGCACAACGGTACTTCGAGCGTAACCAGCTTACGGCGGCATCGACTAAGCGGGAGTGAGTCATAGGAATCGGGTGATCGGGAGATCGGGTCATCGGGTCATTGGGTCATCTAAAACCCAGAATCCCTCAGTCGCAGTTTCTCTCAAATCAGACGAGCGCAAAAGTATCAGGTTCGCTTCCAATTCGCGGAATGAACCAGTCCCCATCAGATCACCCGATGACCAGATCACCCGATTTGGCTTTCTGGTATTCTCATAAGTTTTATCTTCAGGGAGAGTTTTCCATGGTTGAACCACGCCCTCCCAAGCACCAGCGTGAGCGGCGGGTGGAGGCTCTGCGAGAGGAGATCGACCTCATTCTCGAAGGCGAACTCGGTGATCCAAGGATTGGGCTCGCCGCTGTTACCGAGATCGTGCTTGCGCCCGGAGGCAAAACGGCTCGTGTGTTCGTCCGGGTGGACGGCGATGAAGAGGAGGCAGAGCAGACACTTGAAGGATTGAATGCAGCCAAGGGATTCATTCGTCACCAGCTCGCAGAGCGTATGGGCTTGCGCCACGCTCCGGAGCTTGTGTTTGTGATTGACCGCTCGGAGCAGTACTCGTCGCGTATTGACGAGCTGCTGGGGCGCACGAAGAGGAAAAGAAAGACATAAGTCACCGGTGTCCGTTCTTCGCTCACTATGATCGACCAGGTCCTCAAGGAGATCCAGCGGCGCGACGCTTTTCTGCTCACCTCGCACGCGCGGCCCGATGGTGACGCAATCGGCTCGCTGCTGGCTCTCTATCAGATGCTGCGCCATTTAGGGAAGACTGCGCGCATACTGATGAGCGATCCCGTGCCTCTGATCTATAACGGTCTACCGCACGCGCAAGCGATCGAGCACCGGTCGACTGTTCCCGCGGAAGCTCCGGATGTGACTATCATTCTCGAATGTGACAGCATTCAGAGAACTCGACTGCAGGGTCTGGAAGGACGCTTTCTAATCAACATCGATCATCACAGCAGCGCGCGCGAATTCTGTCACCTGAACTGGATCGACGAGAAAGCTTGTGCCGTTGCCGAGATGGTTTACCGGCTGGCTTGCGCCGCAGGCGTGACCATCACTCCCGAAATGGCAACTTGCCTATATACGGCGGTGCTGACGGATACAGGCTCATTCTGCTTTGCTGGAACCAACACCCACACCTTCGAGATCGCACTCGAGCTGGTTCGCAACGGGGCTAAACCAGTCGAAATCGCGCATAGCGTGTACTTCTCCAACCCCACGTCGAAGATGCGCTTACTCGGCGCTGCGCTCTCCAATTTGCATCGCGAAGGCGCGTTGGCTTACATGCATATTTCCGTTTCCGAAATGGAACGCAGTGGAGGCCTGGAGGAAGACTGCGAAGGAATTGTCAATTATGCGCTGAGTATTGATGGCGTCGAAGTAGCGCTGTTCTTCCGTGAACTCCCCGATGGACGCTATCGCGTGAGCCTGCGCAGCAAAGGCCAGGTCAATGTTGCGGCCCTTGCTGAACTCTTTGGCGGCGGCGGGCACAGCTGTGCCAGTGGTTGCGCCGTCCCAGGCCCGCTCGCAACGTCGCTGGAAACGATCCTCGCGCAATTACGCGGAGCGATGCCGCTCTGTGGGCGTGCTCCGGAAGCTAGCGTCTAAACTGAATGCAGAGTTCCTCAATCAGACCGTCAAAGTCTGAATACTATACGGGGGAAGTTGTCAGCTTTCGGCGCTGCTGACATAGAGTCAATGCCTGAGAGCAGCACATCCAATCTGCGCATCCTGGTGATTGAACTCACCACGGTGATTGCCCTCTCGCTGTTGCTCTTCTTTTATGGACTTGGCAACTTCGGCCTGGCGGGTGCAGACGAACCGCGCTATGCGCAGATCGCACGCGAGATGCTGCGCAACAACGACTTTGTAACTCCAACGCTGCATGGGAGTCCATGGCTGGAGAAGCCGGCCCTCTACTACTGGCGGGCAGCGGCGGCATTCCGCACCTTTGGCGTACACGATTGGGCAGCGCGGCTCCCTTCCGCGACCTTCGCACTCGCCCTGGTTGTAATCATTTACTTCCATATGCGGCGCTTCCGTCCTGGCGCCCAGTTCGGAGCTGCACTCATTACGGGGGCCTCGGCAGCGATTATTGGATTTTCACGCGGCGCTTCGACCGACATGCAGCTAGCGGCGCCCTTCGCATTCGCTATGCTGGGGTGGTATGCCTGGTTCGAAACGGGAAGTAAGTTCTGGCTTTTCGATCTCTACTTTTTTTTGGCTGTAGGCACTCTGGCCAAAGGACCAGTGGCTCCGGGGCTCGCGTTCTTCATCCTCCTCATTTTTGCGGCGGTGCGGCGGGATTTCCGGACGCTGTGGAAGACATTCTGGTGGCCTGGCGTAGTGATCTATTCCGTCATCGTGTTGCCCTGGTACATCGCGGTTCAGCGAGCGAATAATCAGTTCTTCAAGGTTTTCTTTCTGCAACACAATCTCGAACGCTTTGCGACGGACCTCTTCCAGCACCGGCAGCCTTTCTGGTATTACATTCCCGTTGTGATACTCTCGCTGATGCCATGGACGGTGTATGCGATCACCGCACTGGTGTCAGCTGCTAAACAGACGTGGCGCGAATGGCGCAGCTCCGCCCCCGGGCGAGCACGAGAAAGCGAGCAGATCGGAGATTCGTTCCCCGAATTCCTGGTAATCTGGGCGCTGTTTCCGGTCGTGTTCTTTTCGTTCTCGCAATCAAAGCTGCCGGGATACATCCTCCCTGCGATCCCGCCCTGCACGATTTTGACCGCGGACTATTTGCATAGAAGGAAAAAGCAGGCGATGCGCATCGGACTCGTGTTTGGACATGCGCTGCTGACCGCCCTCCTTACAGTGGCCGTTCTGCTGGTTCCGCATCTTGTGCTTGATCCCAAATCGGCTCCGCCCGCCGATGCAATCGCGTATGCCAGCGCGATTGGCGCAGCGGTATTCTGCTTCATTTTTTTCCTGGTCAGGCGACGCGGGCATCGAATGCTCCTCTGGACGACAATCGTTCCAGTCGCATTCGGAGTGTTCTTCCTGCTGCATTATTCGGGTCGGATCCTGGGCGAAGCCTATTCCAGCCGGCAGGTAGCTGCATATGTCGAGAAGATAGAGCAGCAACATGTTCCGCCCCAGTTTCGGCCAGTGGCGGTATTTCAAGCGCGGCGCGACGTTGAGTATGGTCTTGGGTTTTATCTTGACGAACCAATCGATCGCTACGAGCGGGGCGAAATTCCCAAAAGTGAACACATCCTGGTGGCACGACAAGGCGAGCACGCGGCGATTGCAAAGCTGCTCGGACCGACGCGAAAGTTCGTGTCCCTTGGTTCGCCTTTCCGGGATGTGGAGAATCCGCAGCATTTGGAAGTGCTCTGGGTTTCGTCAAGTGACTCTCTGACAAGGTAAGCTGAGTGGTTACGGCTATACGCCGTGGTTCCTGCTTCGGAAATCGCTTTCGCCAAGGCCGGACTGCTCTTAGACTCTGGTTCCCGACCTTTTGCAGCCGGCGTTTCGCCCACCGGCGGCAAGGACTCGTTTCAGACTCCAGGGGAGTACGATTTTGCCTTTGAGAAACAGCAGCAGAAGCGCAGCAGCCGTGAGACAGGTCCGCCAAGTTGCGGAATGTGAGCCCGTGGAAATTATCGATCTGCGACATTTTGGCGCGGTGGAACTTCGTCCGTTGCTGATGGAAGAGGCGCGGCTGTGGTCGGAGCGCATGAGCTGGGATTACCAAAGCTCCGCGGAAATGATCCTGCGCTATCTCGATTCCAAGATTCTTCCCGGCTATGCAGCGGTGGACGATGGGCGCACTCTTGGTTATTCGTTTTTTGTTTACGAAGGCAGCAAGGGCGTAGTGGGCGATATGTTTACGTCGACGCGCGCGGATCGCGATCTCGGAGCACGTTTGCTGGATCATGTAGCCGAGACACTGCAAAACTCTCCCGGCATTCACCGCATTGAGGCGCAACTACTACTCCACGATGCCGGTACGACTTCTTCTCCGTTTCTGCAGCGGGGATTCCGCCGCTTTCCGCGGCTCTTCATGTCCCTCCCTTTGTGTCCAGCTCCGGTATTTCAGGCGCCTGAACTGATGAACATCACCCTTCGCCCATGGGCGGAGCAGGATTTTCAACCTGCAGCAAACGTGATCATGCAGGCGTATGCCGGACACATCGATTCGGAAATCAACGACCAGTACCGCAGCATTGCCGGCTCCTTGCGCTTTCTGAACAACATCGTGCGTTTTCCCGGATGCGGAACCTTCGATCCAGCATCGTCCTTTACTGCTGTTCACAACTCCTCGCGCGCCGTCGTGGGAATGCTTCTGTGCTCGCGCGTGCGGGAAGATGTGGGACACGTCACCCAGGTGTGTCTCCTGCCGGAGTTCCGAGGACAAGGACTCGCGCGCGCAATGATGAAAGCTTGTTTACGCAGTTTGCTTGATCGACGCTTTACAGAGCTGTCGCTGACTGTAACCGAGGGAAACAGAAATGCGGTCGAGCTGTATCGCCGCTTGGGCTTCCATACGCGCCGAATCTTCGATGCCTTCGTCTGGGAAAGCTAGCTCCAATTCCCGAAATGAACCCCCATCCGCTGCTGCTCGGCCATCGCGGCGCGCGCAAATATGCTGCAGAGAACTCGCTAGCAGCTTTCGATCTCGCTCTGGCCCACGGCTGCGATGGCTTCGAGTTCGACGTGCGCTACACGCGGGACGCGCGCTGCGTGATTTGCCACGATGCACTTTATCGGCGCCGACGAATCGTTAGCCGCACCTTTGCTGAACTGAACCTCCCCGACGCCGAAGAAGTGATCGGGAAATATGGCTCACGCGCTTTTATGGATATTGAATTGAAGACGCCGGGCGACGCTGGTCCGATCTTGCGCGCGCTCGCCACAGCGCGAACAAAAAACTACATCATTTCTTCATTTCTTCCAGACGTGCTGCATCGCGTTACCGCTGAAGAGGGAGACGTTCCCCTCGGCCTGATTTGTGAAACGTTCCGGCAACTCCGACGCTGGCCGGAGTTGCCCATTCGCGCGGTCATGTTGAACTGGCGTTTAGCCGAAAAGAGCGTGATTGCGGAACTTCAGTCCGCTCGGAGGCAGGTCTTCGTGTGGACAGTAAATAGAAGGCGAGAAATGCAACACCTGAGGGAACTTGGCGTGGACGCAATCATCTCAGACGACACCAAGCTACTCGTCGCGGTGCTCAAGGCGAGAGACTAATGTCTGTCCATCGTTCAATCACGAAAGCGCGAACTCAGGGAATCGCGGGATGGGTTGCTATGTGCTTCGCGAGCGCAGAATCTCTCTTACCTCGCGATTGATGCGGGCGGCGTCGCGAGTGGCATTGTCGATCAGGCCGGCCCATCGCTTTGACGTCTCATCCAGTTTGGATTGGCTGAGCAGGTAAGACGCCTGCATGATCGTCTCCAGCGAGTTGCTCAGATCATGCGCCAAACGGCGAAGTTCGGTACTGATGTCGGAGGGAATCTTGGAAGTTGGTTCCATCTGAGTCTGTGCAGACATCTTAACCTTCCCGCATTTGAGGGTAGAAATTCCCGTTTGTTTAGAAGCAAATTCAACGGTTTTAGTTGTTTGCGTAACTCAGGGTGTGGTTACCGCGCTTTTCTGGCCCGGCACCTAAGCTTTTGCCTAAATTCGTAAGTCACTGATTTAAAAAGACTCGAGCGCCTGCAGCCGGGACTTCATTCGAATAGTTAAGACACTTAGCAGAAGGTACTAAGTGGTAAACCGGAATCCTTCCAGGGCCTCCTGAGCCTAAAATCCTTCGCAAATCCAGCTACTTACACCGGAGAGCAGGCGCGAGGCCGAGACGCGCCCCGATGTTCCCGGCTTTTTTCTCGGAGGCAGTAGTGCGCTTGCGCATTGGACTCGTTTGTCTTTTTCTATCTGCAGTACAGGCATTGTCAGCTACCGACAGCACACCGACCACAACTCTAGCCGCTGAATCCGGTAACAACACCAGCGCTGCTCCAACTTTTCAAGCTCAGAGCAACGGCAACGCAGCGCCGGGAAACGTAAGCAAGGTTCCGAGCAGCACGCTGCTCTACAGCGGCTCAACCACCGCAATCTATGCGCACTTCATGCCGTGGTTCGGTGTGAGCTATCACATGAACGTGGGCTACAACTCGGCGGATCCTGCGCAGGTAAAAAAACAGGTTGATGACATGATCAGCCGCGGGATCGCCGGCGTAATCATCGACTGGTACGGTCCGAATGCTTCTCAGGAAAACGCTACCACATTGGCAATGGCGAGTGAGGCTCAGTCCCGAAACGGGGCGTTCCACTTCGCGATCATGGAAGACGCCGGCGCGATCAGCCATTGCGCCAACACCAGCGGCTGCGACGTTACGGCGGCACTTATCTCCGACCTCAACTACATCACGCAAACCTACATCAGTTCTCCGGCTTATATTCGCTGGAATGGCAATCCGGTCGTGTTCTATTTTGGCGTCGAGTCTTACCCGATTGACTGGGCACGCGTTCGCGCGAACACCGCAGGCAATCTTCAGTTCGTCTTTCAAAATGATGGCGGATTTACGCGCTCGTACTCGAATGGTGGGTTCTCCTGGGTACAGCCTTCCAATGCGACGCAGAGCGATCCGATGTCGTTGAACTATTTGAACGACTTCTACTCGACCGCGCAACAGTATCCAACCAAGCTTCCTGTGGGAGCCTCCTACAAAGGTTTCAACGACACGCTCGCTTCCTGGAGCGCCAATCGCATCATGCAACAGCAATGCGGGCAAACTTGGCTCAGCAGTTTTGCAAAAGCAAACAGCATGTGGTCGGCTTCCAAGCAGCTTGCGTGGTTTCAGCTTGTCACCTGGAACGATTACGAGGAAGCCACAGAAATCGAAACGGGAATTGATAATTGCGTAAGTGTCAACGCGTCGGTATCCGGCAGCACCTTGAATTGGAGCATCACCGGAAACGAGAACACGCTCGATCACTACACTGTATTCATCAGCAGCGACGGGCAGAACCTGATGTCTTTGGGAGATTTCCCGGCCGGGACACATTCGCTCGATCTATCAAGCTTTGGTTTCAATGCGGGAACGTACTCGGTATATGTAAAAGCGGTAGGAAAGCCCTCGATTCTGAATCATATGTCGGCAGCAGCCATATACACGAGCGGAGGAGGCGGACAGCCGCAGCCGCCGGTAGCGAGGCTCTCTCTAACTCCCGGATCAGGAACGGCACCGCTGACCGTTACAGCCTCGACTTCCTCCTCGACCGATCCGCAGGGCAGCGCTCTTACTTCCACAATTAATTTCGGAGATGGTGCGAGCGCCGCAGGCCCCGCTGCTTCCCATACCTACGCCAACACTGGCAATTACACCGTAACGGCGACGGTGACTGACGCTCTGAGCCTGCAGTCGCAAGCGACGGCTACAGTGAGTGTAACCGCAAGCCCGACACTCACTGTGACTCAGCCGCTCAACAATTCCACTGTGTCTGGTCCCATTCATGTCGTGGCGAGCGGATCGGCTCCTAGCGGTGTGGACGCTCTCCAGATTTATCTCGACCACACGCTCGTCTATCAAATCAATGCAAGCTTAATGGACACCACCGTGTCGGCCGGGTCAGGCACGCACTTGGTCGTTGTCAAACTCTGGGACAAGCTCGGCAATGCTTACATGCAGTCGCTGAACGTCACTGTTGCTCCCTCATTTTCGGCTTCGCTGTCCGTGAATCCCACAACGATCTCTGCGGGCTCGAGCGTGACTGCAACCGTGAGTTCCAGTTCGGGAACGATTGCCAGTTCACAGATCACCTGGGGAGATGGCACGAGCTCTGCTGGTCTTTCGGCTTCGCACGTCTATGCCCAAGCCGGAACGTATACCGTCTCAGCTTCTGCTACCAGCACGCAGGGCGCCACTGCGCAGGCTAAAGCGACCGTAAGCGTGAGCGCTCAAACCGTTACGCTCAACGTCGCTCAACCGGTCAACGGAGCTTCCACGTACTCGCCAATACACGTGGTTGCCAGCGGATCGGCTCCGAGTGGCGTCGATGCTATGCAGATTTACCTCGACGGAGCTCTTGTTTACCAGGTAAATGCTGCATCTTTCGATACAACAGTTCCGGCGAGCAAAGGTACGCACGCAGTAGTGGTGAAGTTGTGGGACAAACTCGGGAACCCCTACAAGAAGAGCGTGAACGTCACCGTGCTTGCCCCGCTAGTCGCGTCTTTGTCGGTCAGCCCAACAACGGTTACCGTTGGCAGCAGCGTGAACGCAACGCTGTCGGCTACTTCAGGAGCAATTGGGAGTTCATCCATCTACTGGGGAGACGGAACTCAGTCTTCCGGCCCGACGGCTTCGCATACATACAATTCGGCCGGTACCTACACGGTCACGGCCCAGGCAGCCGATGCCGTGAAATCGGTGTCCGCCGGCTCGGTAGCAGTCACCGTACAGGCCAAAGCAGGAGTGGTAATGCAGTCGCCACTCTCGAACAGCGTGGTACCTCTCTCGATGCACATCCAGGGATATTCAACTTCCCCAATCGGGATTGTCGCCATGCAGATTTACGTAGACGGCGCGCTGGTCTATCAGAACGCGTTGAGCCAGGTGGATACATACCAGAATGTTTCTCCAGGAAGCCATCTTGTGGCTTTGAAAGCCTGGGACAGTGCAGGTGCTGCCTATATGCAGACGGCTACCGTCACTGCGCAGTAAATCAAACAACCGCAACACGACAGGGCGCCCTCGGACGCCCTGTCGTGTCCAAGCGTGGGTCGCCTACACATGACAGCGTTTCGCTCGGGCCTTACACTCATAATCAATGAAGATTGCCCTTGGTCAGATTAATCCCACCGTTGGGGATTTCTGCGGAAACGCCTCAAAGATCATTTCCTATACACGAGAGGCTCGGGAACGGGGCGCCGATCTCATTCTTTTTCCCGAATTGGCAATCTGTGGTTATCCCCCCCGCGACCTGGTTGAGAAGCCATCATTTGTCACTCAAAACGGCAATACGCTTACCCGCGTCGCCCGGGAAGCTCAGGGAATTTCCGTTGTTTGCGGCTTGGTGACGCCGGCAAACAGCGAAACCGGGAAGTCAGTGATGAACTCTGCCGCTTGGCTGCGCGACGGGCGCGTCGAATTCATGCAGTCGAAGATGCTGCTGCCGACCTACGACGTCTTCGATGAAGATCGCTACTTTGCTCCGGCTCGGAAGCAAGAGATCTTCGCCTTCAATGGTTCAAAAGTGGCGCTCACGATTTGCGAAGATGCCTGGAATGACAAACACTTCTGGCAGAAGCGGTTGTACAACATTGATCCTGTAGAAGAGTTGGTCCGAGCGGGCGGAAATTTGGTGATTAACATCTCGGCCTCGCCATTCACAGTTCATAAACGGGAAATTCGACTGAAGATGCTGCAGGCTATTGCCGCAGACTTCAAAATTCCGATCGTGATGTGCAATCAAGTTGGCGGTAACGATGGATTGATTTTCGATGGCTCGAGCCTCGTGATTGGCGCTGATGGTCGCGTACTTGCCCAAGCCAAGTCCTTCGAAGAAGATTTGGTGTTGTTCGATACCGAGACTCTGATCGGAGATATGCACGAGCAGCCAGCGGGACCTGCCGCCGAGGCTTATGCGGCTTTGGTACTTGGAACGCGCGATTATGTTCTGAAGTGCGGCTTCAAGAAAGTGGTGGTTGGCCTTAGTGGAGGCATCGATAGTGCGCTGACTGCGACCATTGCCATCGATGCTCTGGGGAAAGATAACGTGACCGGAGTTTCGATGCCAGGTCCGTATTCATCGCAGGGTAGCAAGGATCATGCCCGCGAGCTGGCTCAGAATCTGGGAATCAGATACGAAGTAATTCCGATCACTTCGATATTCGATGCTTTCCGTGAGGCGCTCAGCCCCTCTTTCACCGGCCTGCCTGAAGATTTCACCGAAGAGAACCTTCAATCGCGCCTCCGCGGCTCCACGTTGATGGCTCTCTCCAATAAGTTCGGAGCGCTCGTGCTTACCACCGGCAATAAATCTGAAATGGCGGTCGGATATTGCACGTTATATGGCGATATGTGCGGAGCGCTGGCGGTTATTGCGGATGTGCCCAAGACAATGGTCTATCGTCTGAGCGAATACCGAAATGGGATTTCTCCCGTAATCCCGCGCTCGACCATCGAGAAGGTACCATCCGCGGAACTGCGTCCCAATCAGACTGATCAAGATACGCTCCCTCCTTACGACGTAATCGATTGCATTCTTGAAGGCTACGTCGAGGAATATAAAACCGCTGAAGAGATCGCTAAAGAGCATGGCTAC
>Ga0134126_10000472_pt1 | contig 51646 bp, 31 predicted proteins | sample KB31752_FD_96881 | JGI IMG/M metagenome (GOLD analysis project Ga0134126, IMG submission 96881) | Terrestrial soil microbial communities with excess Nitrogen fertilizer from Kellogg Biological Station, Michigan, USA - KB3-175-2 | ecosystem: Environmental > Terrestrial > Soil > Unclassified ...
GGGATGAGGAATATGGCGGCATCTTTTATTTCCGCGATGTCTACGGAAAGCCGGTCCAGGAATACTGGCAGGATATGAAATTCTGGTGGCCGCACAACGAGACGATCATCGCTACCCTTTTAGCCTATCTCCTTACCGGCGATCCTAAATACGCCGGATGGCACCGGCTTGTACACGGATATGCCTATTCGAAATTCCCCGACGAGACACACGGCGAATGGTTTGGTTATCTCCACCGCGATGGCGGAGTCGCCCAACCCGCCAAAGGGAACCTGTTCAAAGGACCGTTCCATCTCCCGAGACAAGAATGGTATTGTATGCAATTACTCGAAGACCATCTTAAAAATAACAATCCATGATCGCTCATTTGCTGCTCTATCTGCGGCTCGCGCCCATCTTCGCCGATCACATGGTCCTGCAACGCGACCAGCCGCTGCATTTCTGGGGCAAAGGGCTGCCCGGCGCCACGGTATGGGTAAGTTTTGCGGGCGAACGCCGCGCGACGAAAGTGATGAAAGATTCCGCGTGGAGCCTGTATTGTTCCAAACAAGAAGCAAACACGAGCCCGCAACGGCTCGTCGTCAGCAGCGGACGGGATAGCATCGTTGTAAAGGATATACTCGTGGGTGATATCTGGCTTTGTCTCGGGCAGTCGAATATGGAATTTCCCATGAGCCGGGAAATGCATTTCAAAAGCGAATCACCGCAATCCGCTCAACCGTTGCTCCGGCTCTACAATCCCTTGTACATCGGAAAAGACATTTATGGCAAACCTTACACCGATTCGATGCTACGGGCCCTGCGGCCGGAAAGCTTTTACTCCGGAACCTGGCAACGCTGTGACAGCAACTCCGTTCGGGCCATGAGCGCGGTAGGCTACTATTTCGGCAAGACCATCGCCTGCCGGGAACAGGTACCCGTAGGTCTCGTCAACCTGGCCATCGGCGGCTGCCCGGCGGAGACCTTTATCAGCGCTTCGGTCCTACGCAAGGGCCGTTTTGCCACGAAGACCGCGGGTAACTGGCTCACCAACGATGCCCTGCCGGCATGGGTCCGCACGCGCGGTCGGGAAAACATTGCCGGCAATGCTCACGCCATCGGCGACGATCGTGGCCCCAACCATGCCTATAAACCGGGTTTCGCCTATCAGGCGGGCATCGAACCCATCACCCCGCTGCCCATCCGCGGAGTGATCTGGTACCAGGGCGAAAGCAACGCCCAGGAACCGTCACGGGTAACCGAATACAACGCACTGTTGAAGGTGCTGGTCGCGTCCTATCGGAAGGCCTGGCATCTACCGGCGCTTCCCTTTTACTGGGTACAACTATCTTCGATAGACACCGCCCATTATGCATCCCGCTACTGGCCCGAATTCCGGGATGAACAACGCCGGCTGCTTGCGGAGATACCGCATGGCGGAATGGCCGTCAGCAGCGATCTTGGCTTTAAGGACAATGTTCACCCCACCGATAAAAAGGATGTCGGCGAACGGCTTGCGCGGTGGGCCCTCGAACAGGATTATGGCGTGGACACGCTTGTTAGCGGCCCGCTCCCGATAGGCGTGGACTACAGGAATGACACCGTGAGCATCACCTTCAATTACGCGCCCAATGGCCTGCAAACAGCGGACAGGGCGCCGGTTCGAGGCTTCTCGCTCGATGGTCTCACCGACACGCCGGCCATCATCCGCGGCAACAAGATCGGGATCGCCGCAAAAGAAAAGCCCATTGTCATTTACTATGGCTGGAAACCCTACACCGATGCCAATCTCTGCAACGGCGAGTACCTTCCCGCTTCCACGTTTAAACTGAGTCTACCATGAGAATAATGTTCGTCCCATTTTTGACCCTCTGTCTCTCGGTCCCGGTGTCTCTTTCCGCGCAAAAGACGTCGGTCTCCGGCTCCGCAGCGGTCCCGGTCCCCGTGTTCATTTCCGGCCAGGACGGCTACCGCTCGTTCCGAATCCCCGCGATTGTGCGCTCGGGGAACGGCGACCTCCTCGCGTTTTGCGAGGGCCGCATCAACGGCTCCAGCGATTTCGGCAACATCAAGATCGTGCTAAAACGAAGCACCGACAACGGCGCCAGCTGGAGCCCGCTGCAGGTCGTCGCAAGCAACGACACGTTACAGGCCGGTAATTCGGCGCCGGTCCTCGACGCCACGGACCCCGCCTGGCCCCAGGGCCGTTTGTTCCTGTTCTACTGCACGGGAAATAGAACGGAGAGTCAAATCCGCAGAGGCATGGGCACCCGCGAAGTATGGTACAAAACATCCACGGACAACGGCGTTACCTGGAGCGAGGCCGCGAACATCACCAGCCAGGTCAAACAGCCGGGCTGGCGGGCCTATGCCAACACGCCGGGACATGCCATGCAGTTTACGAGCGGTCCGTATAAAGGGAGGATCTATATCCCCGCCAACCATTCCGCAGGTGATCCCCGGCCGCATTTCACGGATTACATAGCCCATGGCTATTATACCGACGATCATGGCAAAAGTTTTCACTTGAGCGAAGACGTCCCCTTCCCCGGCGGCAACGAATGTATGGCCGCCCCCCTCTCCGGCGCCAAACTTATGCTGAACATCCGTAACCAGGAGGGGCACCCGCGGGCACGGGTCATCGCCATCAGCAGCGATGGCGGAATCCATTGGGACACTACCTATGTCGATACCCGGCTGCCGGACCCCGTGTGCCAGGGTAGTATACTCAACCTGGGCGCCCGTCGCGGCCGCGCGGTCATCGCCGTTTGCAACCCCGCCGACACCGCAGAACGCGAGAATCTCACGCTCCACCTGAGTTATGACGAAGGCCGGACCTGGGCCCGGACGATTCCCATAGATCCGGTAAAGCAAAAGGAATTCACTGCCTATAGCGATCTTGTCAACCTGGGACCGCACCGCATCGGCGTGCTGTACGAAAGGGACGACTATAAAACGATTTCATTCGTTGCCGTAAAATGGGATCCATGAATGACGTCAACTTCGCCCTCGATTGCTTATTTCACCCTATCAAAAGGTGCGCTTGCATCGGCCTCGGTGCGTGCCTTACAGTCATTCTGTGAGGGTCATTTATGCCTATAAATATAACAATAATAAATAATACTTCTAGATGTAGATGATTATCTATTTATTGTTTGATTATTGCGGCGAATCCACCATTCCTCACCATATTAAAGGAAAAATGATCTCCTGCTTTTACAGGAATTGTTTTTTCCCGGTAATCCATGGCCTGATGTCCCGCATTGACCCCATCTTCAAAATAGGTCATGGTGTAGATCTTTCCCGCCGTAAGAAAATCGAAGACGATATCCGCATGCCTGACAGTCTTCTTATTGTTCGTAATACCGCCAATGAACCAGGTCGAACCCTTACGCTTTGCGACAACTTCAAAGGGATAGACGGCGTTATCCTTTCCGATACCCGCCGCCGCTTAACGCCTACCAGCTTCGGAGCACTGCCGAAGACCGGGTTGTCAGACTCCAATGCCGCCTCGTTATCGGCAAACAATGCTCTACCATCCGCGAATACCGAGTAATAAATTTTATCGCCCAATTTTACGGAGACCACCAAATGCTTATCCGGCGAGGATAACTGAATGCTCCTGCCCGGGGCAATTATCCTGGGCGGATGGAAAATAAAGGACGCCAAAACGATAAGACCGCTGTGAAACGTTTGCATAAAGTTCATAGTTTCATTTTATTAGCCGCTGCAAAGAAGCGATCCAGGCGCGAATAAGGCTTGACCATGCGTCCTTTTAAATTGACCTGGTGTCCAAAATAAAAAAGGGGGTTTCGCGCGCAGCAGCATGGGACTACAAACGGGAAGTTCAGCCGGTTTTATACATATTGTATATTTACACATATGTTTAGCAGAGCATTTTATACACCTTTTTTGCACCCAAATACTCTCTAATTAAATATTAAATATTTTAACTATTTGATTTTTGCGCCGATCTTTGTATCTTTACTCTTGCTTCATTCACCTACATAAACAAATTAAAAGCAAAATGGCCATCGCGAAATTAGAGTACATCTGGCTCGACGGTTACCAACCCATCCAAAGCTTACGCAGCAAGACAAAGATCGAAAGGAAATTCTCGGGCAAATTGGAAGATTGCCCCATGTGGTGTTTCGACGGTTCTTCCACCGAACAGGCCCCCGGTGGTTCATCGGACTGCCTGCTGAAACCGGTGTTCCTCGCGAAAGATCCGCAGCGGCGGGACGGCTGGCTGGTAATGTGTGAAGTCCTGAGTCCCGATGGCACGCCTCACGCCAGCAACGGCCGGGCGATGATTGAAGATGACGACAATGACTTCTGGTTCGGTTTCGAGCAGGAATATTTCCTTTGGAATCCTGAAACGGATAAGCCGCTCGGTTTTCCCGAAGGCGGCTATCCGAGACCGCAAGGTCCTTATTATTGTTCCGTGGGCGCGCGCAACGCCTATGGCCGGGCGATAGTAGAAGAACATCTCGACGCCTGTCTGGATGCCGGCCTCAACATCGAAGGGATCAACGCCGAGGTGGCAACCGGCCAGTGGGAGTTCCAGGTCTTCGCCAAAGGAGCCAAAGAAGCCGGCGACCAGGTGTGGATCGCCCGGTACCTGCTGGAAAGGATCGGTGAAAAATATGGCATCGCCATCAACTGGCATTGCAAACCGCTGGGCAACCTCGATTGGAACGGCAGCGGCATGCACGCGAACTTTTCCAATACGCTGCTTAGAACATGCGGCAGCAGCGAGGTCTATGTCAAGGTCTGCGAGGCCTTCCGCCCGGTGATCCAGGAGCATATCGAAGTCTATGGTCCCGATAACCACCTTAGGTTGACGGGAAAACACGAGACGGCGGCTATCAACGAATTCAAATTCGGTGTGTCCGATCGCGGCGCGTCGATCCGCATCCCCATCGGCACGGTGGAAAGAGGCTGGAAGGGCTGGCTGGAAGACCGGAGGCCCAATAGCGCCGCCGATCCTTATAAGGTCGCCGCGCGTATCGTCAAGACCGTAAAAGCTGCCGAAGTGGAGCTCGCCGAACTGGTCGAAGCCAACGTTGCATAAACTACTTTTCGCAAGACGCCCTCCGGTTCCGCCGGGGGGCGTTTTTTATTGGCTCTTTGCCGTCGCCGGGAATTTCTTTTCCGCCCGTTGGAATAGCAAAAAGCCACCGTGGTGGTGGCTTTTATTCATTGCAGATGAGTATTTATATTATTTTCTCGCGAGCGCAAATAACATGATAGACATCGCGATCCCAATGACCCAATACACGGTCTTGATCTCATTGCTGAGTTTGTCATGGACCATCTGGATCTTGTTCTCGAGGACCTCGATCTTACCCTCGAGACGCACTTCCAGTTGCCTTATCTCCGCGATGACTTCTTTCATATCGTTTGAAATTTTTGCGTCGATCACCTGCAAAATACTTTTTTTCTGCGCGGCCGGCAAATCTATGTTTTCCAGGCTGTCACTTATTTCCGAGATTTTCATACGCCGCAATTTTCATTTCTTTACCAAATTTACCGAATCCATAATACGGCCAAAATAAATTTGATTTCCGCGAATCTATTTCGAATAACGCAGCACGACGCAGCCTGATCCGAGGGTCTGCGTATCGACAAGTTTTAGTTTCAGGCGGTCCTGCAGCAGGATGCCTTCCATCAACCTTCGGCCATTGCCGGCGATGACCGGGTGAACGACGAAGCGATATTCATCAACGAGATCGAGCGCGATCAGCTGCGAAGCAAGATCTACACCCCCGGTCAGCAAAGGTTTGCCTTCTTCCTGTTTCAATTTCAGGATCTCCTCCTTAAGATCGCCACGAACGATCCGCGTGTTCTTTCCTTTGGGCTTGTCCAGCGTTTTTGAGAAAACGACGATCCCTTTCATGGAGTCGAATGCCTCAGCATATTTGAGCGCGGGTGTTGTTGGACCGCTATGGTTTTTCGCGACATCGGGCCAGTACGGAACCATCAGCTCATAGGTGGTACGTCCATAGATCAGCAGATCGCCCTCCTGCAGGAGCTGGGCAAAATAGAGAAGTATGTCGTCGCTGCCGTCTACCTTCGTGTGGTCCAGGCAGCCATCTATGGTAAGATTGATACTGTAGATTAATTTTCGCATTGGATGAATTTATTATTGAGCACGACGCTGAACGGATGACAAGATAGTCCGAATTTACGCAAATGGTTTCCTAACTTTGTGAAAAGACTGGTCACAATCCCCGGCCTTGTTCCGCATCTCATGTCAACTACCAATATTAGTGCTATTGCCGCTGTTACCGCAGCCGAACCGCAGCTCGCCTATACGCCAAGTGCGCTCCTGAATACGGTGGGAAATTCCCTTACTTCTCCGCTGCTTTATAAGATCTTCGCCGCCAGGGGCATTTACCGGGCCGGTAAGGGAGTCAATTACCATGGTTCGTATTACGATATCCTCAAGGACGAGTTCAGCGACAACAGCCTGGCGCTTGTCGTCCGCGAAAGGCTCAGGTCACAGCTGCGTGACGGACAGCTCATCGAGGTATCCGTGTATCTTTCCAAGCGGTTTCAGACAGGTAGCGGCCGGATCGACCTGGTGTTGATCCTCAATGAGCTGCTCGGGAAAAAAGAAAGGATTGTAGACGAACACGCGACGAAGGGGCTCGCATTGGTACAAAAGAAAATAAAGGCCGGCTACAAGGATGCCGATTCGTTTATCCGGAAACGGCTTTTCGAGCAAAAACCTATCCGCGTGACCATCATCGTCGGGCAGGGCGCCATCGTCGACCAGGACATCAAACATCAACTGCGCGAAGCAATGGTGGCTTACGAGTTTCAGTTTGTCCGGGCGAATCTTGCCCAGGTGTCGGAGATCACCCAGGCACTCCGTTCGAATCAGGAGACGGACATCCTCGTGATCGCCCGCGGTGGGGGTGAGAACATGAGCATCTTCGACAATCCCGCCGTCAGCGAAACCGCTTTGGGGCTTCATTGCATCTTCATCACGGCGCTTGGCCACAGTTCCGATGAACCGTTGCTGCAAAAGGTCGCCGATAAATTCTTTATCACGCCCACGGCATTGGGCGGCTATTTTCATGACCTGTACAACAAAACGCTGGACGATCTCAACAATTCCAAGACCAAGCTGATCGCCGATCTCTCGAAGCAGATCGAGCTGAACTATCAGCACAAGATGCAGGATCTCGAAAACCGCCTCGTGGAGATGACGCGCTCCGATGCCGCCACCCGCGAGAGATCGGATGAGCTGGTGCGCGAGCTCTCGGACCGGCTGGCCAAGGCAAAGGCGGTCGTCATCGGGCTGGTGATCGTACTGGGTTTAGCGGCGTTGTATTTTATCTTCAGAATGATCTAGCGCTTGTAGATGGCTATCCGGTGATTGCGGACGAACAATGGCGCCAGCTGTTTCTTGCCCGGCACCATCAGGGTCACGATAGAGGAGGCCTGAACCGGCATGTGGCAATCGATGCAATTGCGGGTGATGTCGGCGGTGGCGGGGGTGGCGCTGCTCGTGGTTGCGGTTGTACGGCTGGTGGTTGCGGTTGAGCAGCTGGCGGCTGACGCGATGTTTCCGGCGGTTTTGTGGAGCTTGACCATCGCGGCGGATTGGTGACAGCTCATGCATGCCTGCGAAAATGCCGCCAGATCGTTTCCTACCTGCCGATGCGGAGTGTGACAGGTCCGGCATTCCATGGTCCCGCTAATCTTGAAGCATTTACTTTCCGCGAGCAGCCCGTACTGGTTGCCGTGTACTTCCACATGGCTTGTATCGATGGCGGGTCCGGGACCAAAATAATTCGATAAGGTGTCCCCAGGTACAAAGGAGAACGGAGGAAGTACACTGGTGCGGATACCTGAATGACAGGAAGCGCAGATATCCAGGTTTCGCTCACGGGGTAGCTTCGCGGGGTTGACGATGTATTTCGCGGTGTGGTCTTCCGGATGGGCGAGTTGATACGCCACATGCCGGCCACCGGGGCCATGACAGTTCTCACAGCCGACGCCATAGATCATAAGGGCGCGGTCGAAAAACGCGGGCGGATTTGGTCCGGGTATTTGCTCCTTGGTGGGCAGGAGATCCGCCATCGTGGAATGACATTCCATGCAATGCGCGGGGATCAGCCTGTTGAATTTGACTTGCTCTGTAGGAAATCCCGGGCTATTCGCCCAGCTGGCGGTGGCGGCGAACCAGGATACCGGTAGTTGCAAGAGCTGGTTGCCGCGCCAATACAGATAGGATTGCGCCTTCACGCCCGCGCCCATCACCACCCCGAAGCGCTCGGCACGCCTCGGCACCCCATTGATATACGCCACCTGATAGAGCCCGCTGTCGCGCTGCTCCATGTGTACTTCCACGCTAGCTCTTAGTTCACTATAATCGTTAAAGGAGAATGTATTGTTTCCCGGCTCGAAACTCCCTTTGACGAATTGTTTTTCGGCCGGCCGCGAGCTCCAGGCATGGGCGGTATGGGCATAGCTTTTTGCGATCTCCCCATGACATTTTTCGCAGGCTGCGGAACCCACATATTCCTTGCCTTGTGCATTCGTGATCCCCGCGGGCTTTTTTACGTCGCCGATACACTGAGCAAGGCCGAAGATACAGGAGCCCAGGCCGGCAACGACCCACATCCAATATGGTATTATCCGCTTCATCGTTGTCGTCTCCTGATCACCCTGATCGAATCATTGTTTTGGGCAATTACCATCCACTGCCGGCCGTCGCCCATGTTGACCATCAGGATGCCTCTTACGTCGCCGTCGAGCAGTAAGCCCGTGCGGTCATAGAACAGGGGTTGATAGGCATTGTTGCGATTCCCTTTTAGTAACAAGCCTTTGCCTGCATCTTCGCGGCCGAGCTGCGGGCGGAAGGGAAAGTAATTTCCGGCGAGGAGGAGGTCCTGAACGCCATCCCCATCGAAGTCGCCGGTTACAACCCCAAAAACCGCGCTGAATTGCGCCGCCACCGGGAGCGGCTCGAGTTCGAACCGGCCGGCGGATAGTGATTGGCGGTCTCGATGAAATCGCAACAGACAGTTGTGCAATTCTTCGACATCGACCGTCTTAGCGCGACGCATGCCTTCGCTTCCCAAGATGTCTTCCGGCCGGGCATCGGCGTAGTCCGCATAGTGCGGGAATTTTGTCTTTAGTGCCGGCACCTGCGCCAGGAGCTCGTCGCGCGAAGGATAGGGACTGTTGAGATGCTGAATATAATAACAAAGCAGGGGGTCGGGGCGGCCGTCGCCGTCGATGTCCACATCGTAAATGCGCATCGGCTCCTTCCGTGACGCCTGCAACGCCGTATTCGGCGCCAGGTTGCCGAGCACATAGGTTTGGCTGCCGATGGGGAAGATACCCGTCCATAGACCGCCTGTGCTATCGAGACCATAGGCTGCCGAGCGGTCGACCAATTTTCCCTGCTGATTGACGAACAACCGGACCGGCATCCACTGGCCGACCACCAGCAGGTCGGGTCGCCCGTCATTATCGACGTCGGTCCACAACGCGTCCGTGACCATTCCAGTGCGGGTCAGGCCGGGGGCGATGTCCGCGGTTACGTCGGTGAATTTAATTTTACCATTCTTGCTGTCGTTGCGGAGTAAATGGCTTTCGCCGGGCAGCGGGAACTGACCGGGTTCGCCGAAACCGCCGACAAACAAATATTGTTTGCCATCCCAGCGTGCCGGCCGCACGCAGGTTCTTACCCCATGCATCGGCGGCAGCGCGTCTACAGGGGCGGGAGTAAATTGCCCCTTACCATCGTTGAGGTATAGCCGATCCTGCCGCTGGGAGTCGGGGATAGAGAGCTCGTCGCCACCACCCGCGACGTACAGATCGGCGTCGCCGTCGCCATCCGCGTCAAAGAAGCAGGCGCCACCGGCTGGGTCGAGGGCGCTTTGGGCGGCGGGGTTTGCGCGAGGCTTGGTGGCGGGTTTTGCGGCGGGTGCTTCGTCGGCCCAGGGCTGCGAGGCCGCGCGGACAAACCGGCCCTGTTTTGTCTGCAGATACAGCACGCCCGGCTGGGCCGGGGAGCCGCCGATATACAGGTCTTCCAGGCCGTCGCCATTGACGTCCGCTTTACAGAGCGCGGGTCCCTGCTTGCTGAGCTCGTAGGGTAGCCAGGGTTCGCGGGTGAGATCGGTGTAGCCGGTGTCCTGGTGGTCCGTGAAATCGAGGCCGGATTGGGCGGTGATGTCTTCGAACAAGGTCGTGCCGGCCGCGGGTTCGGGATGGTGTTCATCGGCCGGGAGGCGGGGGGATTCTGCATCGGTGAGGGTCGTGCGCCGGGAAATGATGGCTGCGGGATCGCGGGGAGCGCCTCCAGCAGGCGCCGGGTCTTCCTCGACGGTGAACAGTTCATCCGCTTTTACGTCTTCCAGCACGGTGCTGTCCCCGAGGGGCCAGCGGACGATCAGCCTGCTGATGAGGCTGTCGTGGCCGAGCCCGAAATGCAATCTTGGATCTACCGAGGACTGGTAGCCCCGCGTGGGTTCTTCCTCCAGCAGCTGCCGGCCGCTGCCGCTGATCGCCAGTACGCGGGCGCCGATCGCCGCGGTATTGGGTCTTCGGCCTTTGAGCAATACCGTGAGCCAATGCCGGCCGGCGAGCTCCGAATGATTTTCCCAGATCACGGCCGGTCCGCCGAGCCGGTTCACGACGAGATCGAGATCGCCATCGTTATCTAAGTCCGCATAGGCTGCACCGTTACCAACGCAGGGTGCCGACATGCCCCAGGCCGTCGTCACGTCTTCAAATGTGAGGTCGCCTTTTCCCCTGAACATATAATTGGTGACGGGCGATGAGGGCATCTCCTTTACCAAGGCGTCCGTGGGCAGATCCGCGCCATACCTGGCCCGCGCTTCGACAAGGGTATTGCGCATAAAATCGAGATCGGTGAGGTCATGGGGGAATCCATTGGAGACATAGAGGTCCTTAAGCCCATCGTTATCGAAATCTGCAAGGAGGGGCGACCAACTCCAATCCGTGGCCGAAACGCCCGCCAGCTGGCCGATCTCGCTAAATACCGGATCGCCATTTGGCCGGGTCCCGACATTCAGCTGCAAAGTATTGCGCATCTCCTGATAGTAATAGCCGCTGTGAAACATCTCCTGGGACCGCTGGTAGTCATCGGGGCCTTTGAGCTGTTTCTGCCGATGGTTACCGGCGGGCAGCATATCCAGCACCACGATGTCCGGCCGCCCATCGTTGTTGTAATCCGCGATATCCACGCCCATGCCATTGCGGGAGGTATGCGTCACGGCATCGCGGGTGGCATCCCGAAAGGTGCCGTCGCGATTGTTGATGTAGACAAAATCCTGTTCTTCGTAGTCGTTGGTGACATACATGTCCGGCCAGCCGTCGCCGTTGAGATCGCTTATGGCGACCCCTAAATTAAAGTTATTGCCGCCGCCTTTGATGCCTACTTGTGCGCTGACATCCGTAAAATGGATGGTGTCACCATGTGAGTCGTTCCTGTAGAAGCGTGAACTGAAATAAGGATGTCGCTTGGTGCGAAGCTTTTCCGTGTTGTAGAAGGGATCGTAGAACTTCGTCGCGTGGTCAATGAGGATCATATCGAGGTCGCCGTCGTGATCATAATCCAGGAACGCTGCCTGGGTCGAATTCGCGCCGCCGCCATCGAGGCCGTAGGCCACTGCCCTGTCCTCAAAAACGGGAATGCCGTTGACTAGTCCTTTGTTGATAAAAAGCTGGTTACGCCGTGTACTCGCCGGTCCGTTACCCGAATAACAGAGGTAGATATCCGGCAAGCCGTCTCCGTTGGCGTCGCAGATGGTAGCGCCGGTCTTCCAGCCATCCGTGCCGCCCACGCCGGCTTCGGCGGTGATGTCCCGGAACTTTAGATGTCCCAGATTCAGATAGAGTTTTGCGGGAAGCTGATTCGCGGTGAGGTAAATATCGGGTAGACCATCTCCATTGACATCGCCGATGGCGACGCCGCCCCCGTTGTAGGCATATTCGTATTTAAGGATATTGAGATCGGGGGTTTCCGTGAGGGTATTTTGAAAATCGATGCCCGTTTGCTCCGCGGGGAGCAAAGAGAACAATTGCCGGCGACGAGAGCAACCAAAACTAACTACAGCTCCCGCCACCAGCAATAGTATCCGATGTAGCCTTATCATCTGGCCATCTTGTATAACCTAAAAGCGGCAATGCTGGGTTCCAGCCGCGACGACAGGATCCGCAGGCGTACGTGTTGGGCTTTCACCGGCGGAAAACGCAGCAGCCGTTTGTATCCGATGGTGGTTCCCGAAGCCACTTCCTTCCATTGCCCATCCTCTTTTGCTTCGACCGTAAATTGCTCTACGCGCTGTCCCACCGTGATCCGTTCCTGCAGACACAGGACGTCGAAGGTCTTCTCGCCTTTAAGATCCAGCTCGATGCTCATTGCGGAATCCTTTTTTACCGCCCCAGCCGCGAGATCGACGCCAAAGGTGCCATCCATTAGCTTTTTCCAACCTTGCAGGCTGCGGATGTCCCAATTGCTGATCAGTCCGTCCCGGTTCGGGGGGATATTCAACAACAACACGCTGTTGCGGCCGACGCTGGTAAAATAGAGGTCCATCAAGCCCGATGGCGAGCGGACGAGTGAATCGTCCTTTTTGTGATAGAACCAGCCCGGGCGGATGCTGGCATCCGTCTCGGCCGGGTACCAAATGAGCCCTTTGGCTTTATACAGCTGTTCGCGGCTCCCCAGGTCCTGCCCCATCCTATTGCCTATTGGCGGGAAGGTCTGGTCCTTTTGCGAGTTGGCCGCGATGCCCTCTTGCTGGCGTGCGTTCACCGGTAACACGCTCCATTCCGTGAGCCGCCCCTCCCCCGTTTCGGTGCCGACCCAGCGCACGTCGGGCCCCATGATCGCGATCACGGCCTGGGGCTGCAGCTTGCGGATCAGGTGATACCAGGCTTCGAAGGCATAGACCTGTTTCTTCCCGTTGGGCCCTTCGCCGTTGGCACCATCGAACCAGATCTCGTCGACCCGGCCGTATTGTGTCAACAGCTCCGTGAGCCAATGCATGAACAGCTCGTTGTACTTCGCGGAGTCGCCATAGGCGGCGGAGTTGCGGTCCCAGGGCGAGAGATAAAGCCCCATGCCCATCCCGTATTCATGACAGGCATCGGCAAACTCCTTTACGATGTCGCCGTGTCCGTTCTTATACGGGGTATGCGCAATGGTGTGGTCCGTGTACTTGCTGGGCCAGAGACAGAACCCGTCGTGGTGTTTAGCGGTGAGGATCACCTGTTTTATCCCCGCGGCCTTTGCGGTACGAACCCATTGCCGTGCATCCAGTTTGGTAGGATTGAAGATACTCAGGTCCTCCTTGCCATCGCCCCATTCCCTATCCGTATACGTATTGATCCCAAAATGAAAGAATGCTGTCAATTCGAGCTTTTGCCAACGGAGCTGTCGCGGCGACGGGGTTACATGCGCCGCCTTGCGAATGATGTCCGCGTGCGTATCCGTAGGGAGGATGCCTACATGGTTTTGCTGCGTGTGCCCGATGTGCCAGGCCATGAGAAGAACGGCCAGCAGGGGCAAATTCCGATATATGTTCCGCATAGCTTTAGCTTACCAACCTGGGTTTTGGGTGAGGTTCTTATTTAACAGCAGTTCGTTTTGCGGGATGGCCCAGAGATAATCCCGGTTTGGATTGAAGGCCCGGATCTCGACCTGGACATGCTGGCCGTAATCGCTCCGGCTGGAATTGAAATTGTTCAGCACGCCATACACGGGGCCGGGCATCACGGAATCCGCGATCTTCCAACGCCGGATATCGAAGAGCCGCTGCGGTTCGACGGCAAACTCGACGTGCCGTTCACGCCGGACGAGCGTGCGTAAGGAGGCCTGGTCGGGATAGAGGACGGCTGTCGCGGCGGGCTGACCGACGCCGGCGCGCTGACGGACCTGGTTGATGGCGTCGTAGACGCTTTGGTCGATCTGGCCGAGCTCGATCTTCGCTTCGGCATAGGTGAGCAGGACCTCCGCATACCGGATAAGGATCTCGTTGTTGAACGAGTTGTTATAGTATTGGCCGTTGACGACGTTGGGGAAGTATTTCTTGTAATAATAGCCGGTGAAGGAGGCGTTGTTCTGGCCCAGGCCGTCAATGGAATGCGGCGCCTCGATATTGATCGTGTCGCCGTTGACGACATTGATCGTATCCGGCATCATAACCGTCATCAACAACCGCGGATCTCGATTTTGTGCGGGGTGGTTGGCATGGTAAAGAGGTGACGTCGTGATGGGCTGACCATCGGTACATTCATAGTCGTCGACGAGCTTTTCGGTGGGCGTCACTTCGGACCAGCCGCCGAGCGTGGGACCGCCCATCCAGGTCGCGAGGCCGCTGGCATAGGTTGGTTGAAGGTACTGGCCGGCAAGGATCACCTCGGGGCTATTGGCGGTTTTGCCACTGAACAGATTGTCGAAACCGTTCTGATCGATGCTATAAATGCCGAGATTCATTACCGCCTGAGCGGCGGCTGCGGCATCGGTATAGTCACCCTGGTACAGCTGGGTGCGTGCGAGCAACGCCAATGCTGCGCCGCGGGTCACCCGGCCCTGATCCGCCGCACCATACGTCAGCGGAAGGCTGTCCTTGATCACCGTGAGCTCGGATACTACGAAGGCGGCGACACTGTCCACCGAAGTCCGCGCGGGGTCGAACTGCGCCGGTGTTTGGATATGCTCGATGAGCGGCGCGGCCCCGTAGTAACCGATCAATTGCTGATAGTAATAGGCGCGGATGAACCGTGCTTCCGCCCGGTACCGGCTGCGAAGGGTATCCGCGAGTGCAGAGGAAGGAATGTTTCCGATGTTGTCGAGGACATTGTTCGCCGATGCGATGGCGCTATAGGAATGAGACCAGTGCTGGTCGAACATGCCTTGTTGCGCCGTCGCCGAGCCGTTCCCTACACTGGGAACATCTACCGGCCAGCCGGACCAGGCATAGCTGTCATCCGTAGCGCAAGAGAGAAAGCAGTCGTCATCGATATCCGTGAGATAGCCATAACACTGGTTGACGGCCTGCACGGCATCGGATTGGGTTTGCCAGTAGGTCGTGCTGGCGACCTGGTCCAGCGGTTGCTTGTCGAGCTGCTTTTTGCAGGATACCGTGAAAATTATAAGTAGGAAAAATATATAGTTGGATGATCGTTTCATGATAGCTGTTTTAAAAGTCAACATTGGCGCCGAACGTGTATGTCTTTACCTGCGGATAGTAGCGGTTGTCGTTCAGGGCTTCGGGATCGATGTCCTTCTCCAGTTTTGTGATCGTGAACAGGTTCTGCCCCGATACATAGAAGCGCACGCGCGTAAAGCTGCTTTTCGGGAGCCATTTTGCAGGTACGGTATAACCGATCTGGACGCTCTTCAACCGGAGATAAGCGGCACTCTGGATCCAATAAGAGGACGAGGTGTAATTCTGCTTGCCGGTGCTAAGCCGCGGATAGGTGGCATTCGGGTTGGCGGCGGTCCAGGCGTTTGCCATAAAGCTCTTGAAATTGTTATCCCTGCTCGTGGGTCCGCCGCGCATGATCATATCGTTGACATCGACCTTTCCAACGCCCTGCAGCAAGGCACTCAGATCGAAACCCTTGTAACCGGCACCGAGGTTGACGCCATAGGTATATCTCGGGATATTGCTGCCCAGGTAGACCCAGTCCTTGTCGTCGACCGTTCCATCCTTGTTTTGATCCTTGTAGATCAGATCGCCGGGTCCCACATTGCCCGGCTGGGTGGCATGGCCGGTGACATCGGCCGCCGTTTTGAAGATGCCTTGCGCCTGATAACCGTAATAAGCGCCGATGGGCATACCGGTCTCCCAACCCTGCGTGATGCCGTTGCTGTTCGTCGACTGGTAATCCGCGCCCCGCATGTCCGTGATCTTGTTGAGCACGTCGCTCAGGTTGAACCCGACATTGTACCGGAAATCATGCCCGGCCCTGCCATGATAGTTGGCGGACAGTTCCCAGCCTCTATTCTGCATGCTGAAAGCATTCTGATAGGAAGCATTCAAACCCACGGACTGGGGGATCGGCAGTTGATACAGGATATTGTCGGTGTTCTTTACATAATAGTCGAAGGTCAAATCAAGATGTTTTTGCAGGACCGTCGCGTCCACGCCGACGTCGGTCATTTTAGTCGTTTCCCAGGTCAACCCGTTGTTCGGAACGGCATTCAGGGCGCTAGTGGGGTTGAGCGTACCGCCAAAGGGGTAGCTGCCCAGCACATAGGTGCTCTGATACGGGTAGTTGGTCAACGCGCTACCCGTAGCGGCGAGGGTATTGTCATTCCCCAGCTCACCCCAGGAACCGCGTAGCTTCAGGTCCTGAAAGATGTTTTGGTTGAGCATGAAATCTTCCGATGAGATCCGCCAGCCTGCCGAGAAGCTCGGGAAGGTGCCCCACTGCTGTCCCGGGAAGAAACGCGACGAGCCGTCCCGGCGCAAGTTCGCCTCGAACAGGTATTTGTCGTGGTAGGAATAGTTGAGCCGGCCAAAGAAGGACACGAGATCGTATTCATTGGCGGTTCCCGTATTGGTCTCGCCGTTCGCACCATAGGCATTGATCTGCGTGAGCGATGTGCTGGTGAGGTTGAGCCGGTATCCCGAGAGGCTGTCATACCGCTGCGAAAGGCTCGACAAACCCGCCAGCAGCTTGAAGGAGTGCTCGCCGATCTCTTTGTGATATTCCGCCAGGCCCTGGAAATCGCGGAACCAGGCGCCGCCGTATTCCTTCGTGATCGTGTTCTGCCCGATCGTATTCAATACCGTATGCGGGGTGGCGAAGAAATTGTAATACGGCAGCGCGATCGTATTCATGCTGTTGTAGTCCGAGGTGTAATTGACCTGCGCCAGGCCGGTAAGCGTAAGCCCCTTGACGATGTCATAGGTCGCCCGGAAATTACCCGTGAACAGGTTGCTTTTATAAGCATAGATACCCCCTTGTTGTTGAACGCGGATCGGATTGCCGTCGCCGCGGCCGATGCCCCAGGTGCCGTCGCTATACTTGTTCACCAGCGTGGGATTCATGATATTGGCCTCGCTGAATTGGAAGAAGGCTGAGCCCGTACCATTATCCTGCGGCATTGTTTGATTCGCGAGCCGGGCCGAGATATCGGCGCTGAAGGTGAGCCGTTTCGTGACATTGATGTCCGTATTCAGCCGGACGGTGAGCCGCTGAAAGCCCATATTGTCGATGAGCCCTTTCTGGTCGAAGTAGTTGGTGGAGAAACGGTATTTGATATTCTCCGCGCCGCCGGAAAGGCTAAGGCTGTGTTGTTGCTGAAATCCGCTGCCCAGGAGGATCAGCCGGATCCAATCGTTATCCGGATAGAGATCCTTATCGCGGTTGGGGTTGCTGTACTGGTTGATCACCGAATCGGTGAAAATGGCGGCGCTGCCGCTGTTCTCGTACAATTCGTTGGACAGCTTCATGTATTCCTGTGCGCCCACATAGTCCGAAAGCCGCGTGGGTTTCTGCCAGCCGAAATAATCGGAATAGGAGATGTGGGATTTCCCCGCAGAGCCGCGTTTGGTGGTGATGAGGATCACCCCGTTAGCCGCGCGGATACCATAGATGGCTGAAGCAGCGGCATCCTTGAGCACCGATACCGAGGCGATGTCATTGGCATCGACATCGTTGATATTGTATTGGACCCCGTCCACCAACACGAGCGGATCGTTGTCGTTGAAGGTGCCGATCCCGCGAATCCGGATGACGCCCTGGTCCGAACCGGGTTGTCCCGATCCCTGGGTCACCGTGACGCCGGAAACCGTGCCCTGCAAGGCTTCCGATAACTGCCCCACCGGCTTCCATGCCAGATCCTTGTCGCCGTTGAGACTGGCGACCGATCCTGTGAGGTCGATCTTTTTCTGCTGGCCATAACCCACGACGACGACGTCGTCCATGGAGCTCAGGCTCGTTTGCAAGGTGATCGTCATGGCCTGGCGGCTTACCGGCACCTCCAGCGATTGGTAGCCGAGATAGGAGATGATCAGGACCGCGTTGCTGTTGTCGACATTGAGCGAGAAGTTACCTGCGGAATCCGTTGCTATCCCGACGTTCGTTCCCTTGATGCGGATGCTGGCACCCGCCAGCGGAACGCCTTTATCGGAGATCACCCGCCCGCTAATGGGGATCGTCACCTGGCCGCCGCCGGCCTGCGTGATGACGATCAACTTATTGTTGAGTTCGTAATAGGCGAAACCGGCGTCGGTGAGCATGCGGTTGAGCACTTTGAGCACGTCTTCGTTCTTTGCGCTGACGTCGACCTTTTTGTCTGCCGGCAGGCGCCGGTCGCTGAAAAGAAAATGATAGTCGCTTTGTTTCTCGATCAGGCCCAGCACCTTCTTGAGCTCTGCCCCGTGTACATCCAGCGTGATCCTTGTCTGGGAGTAAGTTTTGGCAAAGCTGTTTAAGTTAAAAACAAGAATCAGCGCAATGGTCAGCTTCATTATGGTCAATTTCTTTAAGAACCAATAGAACACCTCCACCCGGGATGGGTGTTTGGAAAATTTCATATATTTACGATTGAGGATGATTAATAACAGCTTCAGTACCAGTGAAGCTGTCTTAACAGTTAGTCATTCGGCGTGTGCGGGAGTTGCCTGGCAATTCCCGCCTTTTTATTTCAATTTTGGCATAAGCGATCGCTTGCGTTTTATGGTTAATAAATATGGATTATCGTATCTTTTTTAGTGTAATGGATCTTTTTCTCGGAGAGTTGTAGGGCGTAAAGCGCCTCGTCGATGGTCTCGTTCTGAAAGAGGCCGGTGAAGGGAAGGGTTTTGAGCTCTTCCTTGTCGATCACGATGCTGACCCCATACCAACGCTCCATCTTGCGTGCGACGCTTTGAAGTTCCTCCGCATTAAAGACAAGCTTATTGTCCATCCAGGAGGTTTCGACGACCGTGCCAGGTTGATTCCGGTAATAGGTAAGGCCTGTGAGGGTGTAGCCGGTATGTCTGGCGCCCTGGCTGGATGAGCTGTCGACGCGGGTGGCTGGTTGTTCTGCCGGCCGGATGGTGGGTTGCTCCAGCTTGTCGTTGCGGATCACGAGCTTGTCCGTGGGCTTGAGGATGATCTTATCTGCCGGCCGGTCCGGGAAGGTCACTTCGATGCTGCCCTGGATCAGCGTGGTCTCGTTTACATCGTCGTCCGGGTAGCACCGTACATTAAAGCTGGTGCCCAGCACCCGGATCGTCATTTTGTTCGTGTGGATGATAAAAGGATGTGCCGCATCCTTTGCGATTGTGAAGTAGGCTTCGCCCATGAGATAGACTTCGCGGGCCGGACCATCGAAGCTCACCGGATATTTTAGCCGGCTGTCCGAATTCAGCGTAACCGAAGAGCCATCCGTGAGGGTCATTCTCGAGCGGGCGTTCCGTGGGGTATATTTCTCCTGCCAGGTGAGGCTGTCTTTTGCTGTGTCCTTGCTGTGTTCGTAGTAAAAGAGGCCATAGCCGCTGAAGACCAGTATCAACGCTGCTGCTACGCTCCAGGTCCGCCAGCGCCGGGGGATGCGGCGGAGCGGTTCGATTTGGGGGATTGGCTCGGCGTCGGGGGTTGCCGGGTGGAGCTCCAGCTCGCGTTCCTGGCGGCAGATCTCTGTTTTGATCTTTTCGAGGGTGTGGCGCATATCCGCATAGTCCGGTTCTTTTTGCGCCCAGAAGTCCTTCAAAACGGCATGTTCTCCGCGAAATTCCTCATTCGCCGTTAACAGTTCCAGCAGTTCCTGCCGTTCGGCGGCCGTCAACTCGCCGGCCAGCTCACCGATAAGCAGTTCTTCAAAGCGTTGATTTTCCATGCAGATGGTTTCCTCTCGCAAGGACAATCTTCACGGGCTAAATTGCCTACAAGGTCCAAAAAAATATTTTTCTAAAGATAATGATGAAGGAAAAGCAGCGCCAGGGGCACCCAGCTGGGCAGGGTCCTGCCGGTCTTGTGATCGAGATAGGGCCGCAGGGTCTCGCGAAGTTTGGCGATCGCCCTGAACAGCTGGGTCTGGACCGTACGCGGCGAGATATGGAGGATCTCGGCGACTTCCTTGTATTTCATCCCGTCCTCCTTGATCAGCCGAAAGATGATCTGGCACTGACGCGGCAGCATGGCAATCGCTTCGTTCATGCGAAAGAAGAGCTCCCGGCGCTCCACATCCTGGGCCGGGTCGGGGGGATGAAGGAGGGGGCTGGTTTCCATATCCCCTACAGGAACGACATGATAGTGAGAGAATTTTTTCAGATGGTTCAACGCCCGGTTCCGGACCGCGACGAACAGATAGACCTCGGGATTCCGTACATCCTTTAACTGTTCACGATCCATCCAGCATTTCACGAAGATATCCGATACCACCTCTTCCGCCGGCTCTTTCCGCAATACATACAGCAGGCAAAAATTCAGCAGTTTGGGATAGCAGGCCGAGAACAAAAGCTCGAACGCCTTGTCATCGCTTTCGCAACAGATCCTCATCCACAACGACCGGATATCGACACGTTGATCATTCAAAAAATCCTGATTTTGGGATCGAATATAAAGAAAAATAAATCTATGGGCTGACTATCTTTGGGCAAAGTAGCATTGCATGGCCACATCTCCCGATGGCGTGCCTGCTTGGCGGCTGCGGATTTCATTTTCTGCCCGGCAGGGTGGCACCGGCGGGTCGCACCTTGAGGTTTTTCAGTTGAAAACAAAGAATCGTTTGTTCGTGTTGTTTCGCGTATCGTGCAGGAAATAGATGCCCGCGGCGAGGCCTGCCACCGATACATAGTTCCTGCCCGGTGTCAGCACGAAGGTCTTCATCCGCATTCCGGCGGCGCTGACGATGGCCACCGAAGTAGCCTGCAGGACCGTGATCTGCAGTTCCTTGCTGTTTGCGTCGAAATAGAAGCGGAGACCGTCGTTTGGCTGTTGCGTTATGGGGATCACCGGGGAATAGGTGTAGTTATTGCCATCGGTGTATAGCTTAAGCCGGTAAAAAAGGGTATCGGCGATGCCGGGGGCATCGAGATAGCTATACGAAGGGCCTGTTGCTCCCGCTACACGGGCTATGTCCGCATACGATTTGCCATCGGTACTTTTTTGGACTTCGAACCAGGCGTTGTTGTCTGGCGAGGTTGTCGTCCATTCGAGATCGACCCGATCCCCGGCGATAAAACCCCTGAAACTCTCCAGCGTGACGGGTAACACCACGTTGTTCAAACCGGTGGTGCCGCAGAAACAGTAGATACCGGTACGCTGGGACTGCGGCGTGCTGCTGCCGAAGACCCTGAAATAATACAGGTGCCCTGGCAAGAGGCCCGTGAGGCTTAATTGAACGCCACTGCTGGGTCCGCCGGCCTTCGAACACCCGATCTCCGTGAGCGAACCACAGGCCGGACCACCCGAGAAAGCCTGGATACAGATGACGAGCGAAGTATTTTGAAAACAGGAGATGGTGGCCGTGGGGCCCAGGGGATAGAATTTAAACCAGATGTTCGATCCGTTTTGGGTGACATCGCCGCAGGAGGGTGCCGGTGCGCAGGCATCCAATGCAGCGGTGGGCTGACAGCTGGCCAGGTTGCTGAAATTGACGCCCCCGTTGCAGGATGTGCCGGTATTGCAACCATATATCCAGCTGGGGTCGAACATGACAGCCGAAGAGAAATCGACTCCGCCGCCGGGGCATTGCTGCGCCACGGATGACAGGCTCAGCAGAGCAAAAAAAAGGGGTAGCAGAGTTTTCACGATACTGGATAGCTTGTACTACAAACGAAAACCGGCAGCGAAACGTGCACGCGGCGGTTAGAAATTTTTCATTTTTTATAAGAAAGTACTTATTCTCCTCCTTTGGTGACCGAGGGCGGGCGGGTTCCGAGACGTTCGGGCTCGTCGGGCTTTTCGGAACGCCAGTTCTCATTGTAACGGACAAAAAAGGCCAGCCACATCGCCCGCGACAGCCGCATCAGGTAGGGCTGCACCAGGATCAGCAGCACGACATTCACCCCCATCCACCAAAAGAATCTGCTGTCGTCCAGCGAAAAACCGATGATCACCCACCACGCGACGTAGGTGGCGACGGAGAACGCGACCGCCATCGCATAGCTTACATAGCTGGTGCCATAATAAAACCCCACCTCGATCTCCATTAGTTGCGAACATTCGGGGCATCGGTCGTTCATCTTCATGAAGGCGCGGAGATCGTAGGGATTTCGGGTCTTGAACATGTGGCCCCTCCGGCAGCGGGGGCATCTTTGCGACAACAAGCTGGGCAGAAAGCCGGGTGCGCGGGACGGGATTTCACGGTCAGATGGATCGCGGGGGATTGACATGGCCGCAAAGATAACGATAGCCTATGGCCCCTGCGGTGATTTTTGTCACTATAACGTATTTTCATTAGATCAATCGGGAATATGCGCGTCGGGGCGGCGGTTGGGACCGGGTTTGCCGGTGAGGTCGTCACCGAGATCGGCCCTGGCTTCATCCGCGAGCTGCAGCAATTTTTGTTTGATGTCGGGATAAAGTTCCTGCACATCATATGCTTCGCCCGGGTCGTGCGCCAGATCATACAGGGCCATGGGAACGGGGACATGCGCGATCTTTCCGCCTTTACCGTCTTTGCCATGCAGCAGCCGGTAGCTCGATGAGGTGTGCGGCAACACCAGCTTCCAGTTCTTATACCGTACGGCCTCGAGATTGTTGACGCCGAAATAATAGTAGAACACCTCGCGGGGGCTCACGGTGCTGTTAGTAAGCGACGGCATGAAATTGATGCCGTCGATGCGTTTTTTTGGCAGGGGTGCGCCGGTGGCGGCGGCTATCGTCGGCAGCCAGTCCATGTTCGTCATGAGGTGACTGTTGACAGTGCCGGGCTTGATCTTCGCCGGCCAGCGGACCAGCAGGGGCACGCGGGTGCCGCCTTCGAATGTCGTGGATTTTCCTTCGCGAAAGCCGCCCGAGCTGCCGGCATGATTGCCAAAGTTGAGCCAGGGCCCATTGTCGCTGGTCACGATGAGCAGGGTGTTACGGGCGAGACCCGTTTCGTCGAGCGTCTGCATGATCCTGCCGAGGCTCCAGTCCAGCTCCATGATCACATCGCCAAACAGCCCGAGCTCGCTTTTCCCCTTGAATTTATCGGATACGGCCAGGGGAACGTGTACCATCGAATGCGCGAGATAGAGAAAGAAGGGATGGTTTTTGTTGGCCTTGATAAACGACACGGCATGTTCGGTATACAGGGTGGTGAGCTGTCCCTGCTGTTCGCTGGTGCGGATGGTGTCGATGGGCTTGTCGTCTTTGTACAGCAGGAGCTCCGGCCATTTGTAGCGGCCATTCGCGGTATCGGTGATGCGGATGCCATTGAAATCGCGCGGCCACATATCGTTGGAATAAGGTAATCCCAGGAACGAGTCGAAGCCATAGTGTATGGGGAAATATGGCGGCTTCCGGCCGAGGTGCCATTTGCCGAGCATCGCGGTGCGATAGCCGGCTTTTTTTAGCAACAACGCCAGCGTTTCTTCATTGGGATTGAGCGCCTCGTTGGACAGCGGCATCAACGCCCCGTGCATGCCTACCCGGTTAGGATAACAGCCGGTGAGTAAGGCCGCACGCGAGGCCGTGCAGATGGGCTGTCCCGCGTTATAGTGTGTGAAGCGCATGCCTTCCGCCGCCAGCTCGTTGAAATGCGGTGTGGGGATACCCGTCATCCCATACGGTTCGGTGTCGCCATAGCCCATATCATCGATGAGAATGATGATGACATTGGGTCGCCCATCGCGTTGGGCGTGTTGGTCGCGTTGGGCGTAGAGCCGGCCGGCGAGCAGGGCCAGGGTCAAACATAGAGAAATCTTTTTCATATTCTTTTTATAAAGCGTGATCGACGGGTACATTTTCGCCGTGCCAGATCTTCCACGATGTCCAATGCTGATCTGGTCCCTGCCAGTAGGGATTATTGGCCGGCAGACCCAGCGGAAGAAAAGCCTCGGAGCAAAGATAGAGACTGCCCGTGGAAATATAGCTTTCGCCGATCGCCGGCTGGTGGCCATAGAGCCCGATGGTGAGCCAGCCTTGTTTGTCGAAGGTACCGGGCGCTTCCAGACTTTTACGGATGACGGCATAAAGCGCGGCACGGACCTGTTGCGGTGCGAGCTTCTCCGGCAACGCCTGCATCAGCGCCATCTTGGCAAGCAGGTGAAAGACGCCGAAGCGGTAGGCCAGGCTGCGACCCATGGGCGGATAGGTGGCCTCGGGCGAGATCATTCGCTCCTGCACGACGGCATAGCGCTGGCTGCGTTTGAGCACGTCGTCCCAGTATTTGTTATCGGCGTTTTTCGGATCGGCTTTCTGCAGCACGGCAAGGGCCTCGAGCAACATCGGCTGGATCACGAAGCTATTGTAATAATCCCAGTGGAATTCGGGTCCGTCGCCATAGGCGCCGTCGCCTTTGTACCATAACATAAACTGGCGGAACGAATAATCGAGCCGCATCTTATCGCACTCACCGCCGTAGCGAAGCAGGGCCGCCTCGATGGTGGCGCTAAACATAAGCCAGTTCGTATACGACGGGGTGATCACGCGCGAAGAGCGCAAGGCGTCCAGCGTTTGTTTCCGCGTAACGGTATCGAGCCGTCCCCAGAGCTGGTTTGGCGCGCGAAGCAGCGCTTGTGCAAAGAAAGCCGCGTCGACGAGCGGCTGCCGCCCTTTGCAGAAATTCATGAAGTCGGGCGACGCGGGATCTACCGCCTTTTTTATCGAGGCTACCGCGAGATCGATGTATTTCTTCCGCAATTGTCCTTCGGGGGTGGCGTCGGGTCCGAGCTCCAGCCAGGGCGCCATCCCCGCGAGGAGCCGGCCAAAGGCTTCGAGGTGTGTGCTGTAGACACGTGCGGCCACGTTGGACGCCTCCACGGGCATCTTTTGGTGGAGCTCGCCGCGGCTGAGGGATTCGAGGACGGGGTCGGCGATGCGAACGAGTGCGCCGACGAGGTATTGGCGTTCTTTGGGCCCGTCGTCATTGGATTGCGCGAGGACGTGGTGGCACCAAAAACAGAGCAAGAGCAAGATCCTTTTCATGGTCATTTTTTATCGGTCCAGAATTCGAGCTCGGGATGGGGGTCGATTACTACCTTCAAGTCCTTGTCGGCATCGTCGCCGATATGACGGGTCTCGCGCACCAGCGCAAAGGTAATGGAACGCCCGCCATGTGCTTTCAGGAGCGGGGTGACGTCGAGCCAGTGGTCGGCGGGTTTGTGACCCATGGCCAGTTCGCCGGCTACGAAGGCTTTGGTCCCTACCCCAGTTATCAGCGCCTCTCTGCTGTCGAGCTGCGGCGCCGTTGGCCAGGTGAGCTGATGCCAGCGGCTTGCGACGATGCCGTATACATGAAATCGGAAAATAGCCTTGTCCGTTATATTCGAGCCATTGACTTTGAGCAGGATGCGGGAGGCGGCTGCGGCGCGTGCGGGGGAAAGGTCAAAGCGGATAAAGCTCACCTTGTTCTTTTCGGGTTTTGAGGCGTCTAGTGCGATCTGTAATGATTTTTGGGTGGCGGTTTTCGGGGAGACCGAGGCGACGGCGGCGGCGGCCAGCACGGTCCTTTTTTGTGCTCCGCGGGGGATCGTCAGCAACACCACGGATTGGCCGCGTAAGGGTATCAATAGTTTCTTATCGGCCGGCAGCGCCCAAATGCCCGTGACCTCGCCGTAGGCCGTGGAGCTCACGGTCTCCGCTGTCACCGGTGTGCCGGCGTGTACGTGCAGGACGCCGAGATCGAGACTGATATGGTCGGTATAGCCGCCGCGTTGTACCAGCCAGCAATAATAATTACCGGACGTAGAGTCATACGAGGCGAGGACGTGGAGGTTGTCGTCCGTTACATCGGTATGTGTGGCCAGCAGCGGGTGTTCGTCTTTGAACCCTTTGGCGAAGAGATGGACGACTTCGCCGGTGCGCTGGATGCCGGAGACATCATAGTCGGGCTTGTCCGACGGGCCGTCATTTTTTGCGAAGACCTTGATCTCGCGTACGCCGAGAACGCCGGGGTCGGTGGAGATAAAGCGGATGCGGCTGGTGGTCACCGGGTTTTTGAAGACAATGAAGACCTGGGAATACTTGTTGTTATGGAGGGTGAAGCCTGGGATATCTTTCCAACCATTTGCCGTCTGGTATTGCAGGCTGAAATTCCTTACGCGGGACGGACTGGTATAGTCGCCGTGCGCGCCGCCGGTATAGACGACGCCGCTGCCCAGTTCCTGCTCGCGACCCAAATCGATCTCGAGCCATTTCGATGCGGCGCTGCTATCCGAATGCCAGGCGCTGGCGTCGGTCTTGTTATCGTCGGTGACATTGGATGCGGGCCACCCGGGCGAGGTGGTGCTGGCGGTCACGGGCTTTCCGCGGGCAAGATCGGTATAGGCGTCTTCGATGATGCGTCTGCCGGTCCAGGAGAAATGATGGCCCGATTTGATGCCCATGGGATAGGTGACGGAGGTCGTGTTGGCAAATTTGAACGCCCACATGCCATAGACGCCGTTCAAAGTATTGTTGGCATAGATGCCGGCCCATTCCGTGAACAGCGACGGGTCGTCCATGGTCTCTTCTTTGTCGATGAGATAGGCGTTCATCCAGCGACCGATCTCGGTGTAAACGATCGGCAAGGCTTTTCCACCCGGCTGATTGGCTTCGAGCAGCTTGCGGATATCGGCGACGCGGTGGACATAGCCGGCCGCGGGAGAATTATAGCTGTGAGTGTCGAAGATGCCCAGCAGATCGTGATCGATGGTCCGGCCGTGGTAGTCGGTGCGTTGCGCTTTTGCCACTGCGGTCCACCATTCGGGGTTATTGCCCGCGGTGACGGGACCGACCATGCGCGCCTCGAGGTGTTTGCCATAGAGCCGGTCCACATCTTCGATGGCGCAGGTGAGGGCGTCGGAGACGATGCGCATGCCGTCGATCCACTGGTCCAGCTTCATCGGGCCCGAGTTTTTGTGATTCGGCTCGTTTTGCATGGCATACATCGTGGCGTCGCCCGTCTTCGCACAATAAAAGGCCAGCGCATAATAGCGTTGCCATTGTTTCCATTTGTTGCTCCAGCTGTTGTCGAAATCGGTGCTGCCGACCTGGATGACCGGGTCGATGTGCAGCCGTTTGAGTTCCGAGAGACAATAGGCCAGGACCATGGGGTTGGTGTTTGTGGCTCCTTCGGTGTTCTGGTAGAGCGGCAGCAGCTGGTCCCAATGGATGAAGGCATTTTTTTCCGGGTTTTCGCGCAGGGTCTGTTTTCTTTTGTCGAATTCTTCGACGGTGGTCACGCTGTTATCCACCTGTACGGCGCTGGCGGGGACGTAGGAGTTCAGTGTCGTCCATACGCGGAGGCTGTTGACACCTGCATATTCGAGCCAGCCGCTTGTGTTGCCGCCGGGCATATAGTAACCCTGGTTGTAGCCTATATAGCGCATCGTTTTGCCGATGACGCTGTCGGTTATCTTTAGTGTGACCTGCTGGTCCGAGGTGCGTTGGGTTTTTGGGGTCAGGTCGGGGGTGGCGCCGCCTGCGACGGGGATATTATCCGTTTGGCGGCCGAAGACTTCGATCTCCATGATGCGGATTGGTTCGCCGTCGTCACAGACAAAACGCAGCTTGTAGGTGTTGACGGGTGTGCCAAGGACAAAGGGAACGTCCGTGAGGCGGTTCTCGTGGACTTCCGTATTGGGGATGTCGGTCCAATTCGCATCGTCCCAGTATTGCAGCTTGAAATTTTTGGCGGACCAGAATCCGGCGGCCTGTGAGGATTCGGCCGCGGTGCGTTCGGTTTCGGGGATGCCGGTGTGCACCACGATCTTATCGATGTTGCAATAGCGCTGGAGGTTGATCTCGAGGATATGCGGCGGCGTTATATTCGCGGATTGCCATTTCGATTCGCGGGTGATCTTACCGTCGACGACGCGGGAGGCGGGATAGCCGGGGGCCGCGGAATTGGCAAAGACCGGTTTGCCGAGGGCGAGGTTGGTTTCGGCGGTGGGCGATGAGGCGGGGCGCGAGGACTCGGCGGGCGATGGTGCGGCGGTTGACGGCTCGGCCCGCGTTGACCCGGCGCTTGCTGATTCGCCGATGGCCGCTTTGAAGGGAAAGGCCGGCAGCCCGGCAGTATTGTAGAGATCGGCCTGCGCAGGAAGACCCCAGCCATAGCGGACGGCTCGTGGATGGGCGTGGCCGGGTACCCAGACCAGGACGCGGTCGCCCGCGATCTTTGCGTCGGCAGGGAGATAGATGAGGCTATCGCCGGTTGGAGCCGCATAGCCGAGCTCGAATCCACCGGGCTGGCCGCTGGCCTTGCCGCGCGTTTCCGCACCGGGCTCGCTGCCGCTTGTCCCACCAGGCTTGCCGGCAGCCAACCGATCCGCCGAAGCCTCAAACCGAACCACAGCCGTATCGCCGTCAAGACGCACCGATTTGAATTCGGGGCCCTTCCATACCAGCCGGTCGAAACCGTACTCGTTGGCGAGCGCGATACGCGCCAGCCGGTCGCCGACCTCCTCCTTGTGCGTGTAATGGATATTTTTCATATCCCCCAGGTCGAGGGTCACCGCGGCCGCGGTATGGGGAATATGCCGGGAGATGGCGTATTCCGCCTCGCGGACCTTCGCGGCATTGTCCAGCGACTTATACCCAAATGCTGCAATCTGAACGATATAGAATGGCAGGTCCTCGCGTTTCCATTCTTCCCGCCAGCTGGCGATCATCGCGCTGAGCAAGCGGTCATATTCATCGGCATAGTTGACATTGGATTCCCCCTGGTACCACAGCACGCCTTTGATCGAATAGGGACTCAACGGCTGGATCATGCCATTGTACAGCACACCCGGCTCGCGCCAGGGCCTATCGTAATAATACAGGGTCTGCGGCTCCTCCACCTTGTGACCCGCCGCCAGTTCGGCATGGTATTTTACGCTATCGGCGCCCGCGTTGTCCTGGATGTACTTCCAGCGTTGCAGATAGCGGGTAAGCACCGAATCATGCGTCAGCACCGGCTCGGGTGTCCAGGCTTCGGCAGGCGTACCACCCCAGGCGGAATAGACGATACCCACTGGAACCTTTAGCTTCTCCTGCAGCTTCACGGCGAAGAAATAAGCCACCGCCGAAAAACCCGGCGCGGTCTTTGGCGAAGAGAGGACCCAGCCGGCGCCGGGAGAATCATCTAAGCGATGACGGGCGTATTGACGGGTGGCGCTAAAATAGCGGATCTGCGGTCTGTCCGCCGCGGCGATCGCCGTCTTGGCGTTAGCGCTGGATTTGAGCGAGAACACCATATTGGATTGACCGGAACAAAGCCAGACCTCGCCGACGAGGACATCGCTCAACGTCACATCGTTGATCCGTAACCGGTAGGGTCCACCCGCGGCAGGCGTGGGAAGCCTGGCCGACCAGTGGCCGCTGGCGTCGGCATGCACCTGTACGACAGTTCCGCGCGAGCTGCCCGGGAGAGTTCCGCGCGAGCCGGCTTCGCGGGCTGCGGGCCAGTCGGCCTGAAGCGTAATCGTCTCGCCGGGATCGGCCCAACCCCAGAAGGCCGCTTCGGTCTTCTGCTCGAGGACCATGTGATCGCCGAAGATGGCCGGGAGCCGCACCTTTGCCGATGCCGTTCCGCCAAAAGCCAGGAAGAGACCCAGGATATACCAATGTTTTAAAAGCATGTGGCGTTATTGAAAATCCGTTTGTAATAAGACCAGCCGTTTGTCCCCGCGAAACCGCATGGCGATGTGCGTCGCGGTCACCGGCACTTCGATCGAAGCGCGTTCGTCAGGCTGGATGATGCGTGTCGCTTGCTTGTCGTTCACCTCGATGTCTAGCGCGAGGGGGACATCGGCGGGATTCCATACCAGCGTGGTGGCGTGGGTTCGTCCCGCCGGCACCGCGCAATAGAAAACGCCTTCGCCGATGCTGTCGTGTTCATTCACCGGCGCGGGCACGTCGCCGAAACCGCGGAAGACATAGGGTCCCCAGGGCCTGCGGCCATAAGGCACGTACTGGATGCCGGGGCGCGTGTTGAAGCCGCTGCGTTCGCCGCCGGCAAATTCGTGTCCTTCCTTCGTAACGGTGATGCCCTTTATCGCCGTGCCCAGGATGCGGGGGCGAGAGTTGAGCAGCAGGCCACTATTGATGCCCGTTAGCAGGCCTTTTTCCGAGCCGTAGTCGCCCCAGACGATGGGCGCCGTCACGAGCACATCCGGCTCATGCGCGGCGGCGCTCCCGGTGTAGCCAATGAGGTTGGCCAGCAGCCGGTCTGCCACCGGGTCGAGGCCCCGCCGGCGGATGAGGTCCATCCCACACAGCAGGATGCTGCCTTTGCCGTCGAAGACCTCGGCGATGGCCATGCCCTCGAGTCCGGGACCATAGTCCGCGAGCACGGCGATGGGCGACATATCCTTTTTGTCGGCGGGAACGAAGCCATCCGTCACGGGATAAAGAGCGGGGAAACCGGTTTTATCGGTTTCTTTCCAGCCGGTATAGTCGGACCATACCTTGAGCTCTTCGCGGCTGATGCCATCAAAGAGCGGGTGGCCCGGCCGCTCGGGGTTCACACAATACCCGTTGCGCGAAGGGCGTGGCGGCGGCGGGTATTGCGAGTAGTCGAGATCCATGGTGATGTTACGAATGGGGCACGAGAGCACGGCATTGAGATTGGGCAGCAGGGAAGAATCCTGGCGGAGGCATAGTACGCGGCCACCCGCGGCCACAAAGCGTTTGATCGCCGGCGCCTGGCGGACAAATGTCTCGTCGGCGCTGTTCTCACCGATGACCACCACATCGGCGGGCGAGATATGATCGAAGGAGTTTATTGCACGGAAGGGGATGGATAACTGCAAAAACCCACTTCGAGTCCCATCCTCTTTTTCATAGAGTAAAATGTGGCGTTGCGGCTTGACGGCGGAAGCCGCATACGATCTGCCGGCGATAAAGAGCCGGTTTTCGCCCGTGGCGATGAGCCGGCCGTGGCTATAGAGCTCGCCCAAGAGCTGATAGTGTCCCATCGCGAGGCTGGCGGGCAGCGTTACCGAAAGCGATTTGCTTAGCTCGCCGTAATAGGCGATATCGGGCACGCGGAAGCTGTCGGTGAGCAGCACTGTTTGTGCGCCATCGATCAGGCTATAGACAAAGGTTGCGCCCTTGAGATCGGAGAAATCGTCGGCATCGTTGACGATATGCAAAACGGGTTTGAAGACGGCGCCGGCATAAAGCTGGGTCGTCCAGTTCTCCCAGCTCACCAGCACCGGCGAATAGGAGCGTTTCGCCTGCGCGGTAACGGGCTTCGGCCCCATATCGATAAAATTATGCACCGTATTCCAGTTGTAAAAAAGGATCGTAAAGGGAAAAACGCCACTCAATTCCGGATTGACGTCGCGAAGTCTCCGGTTGAGCTCGGTTGCCTGCTGAAAGGTAAAACACTGATGCTCGTTGGCAAGCAGCGCCTGCAGGTCTTCGGGCGCATGTCCCGTCCAGTTGAGCTGCGAGCCGGGGTTCTTGTGATCGGGCGTCAGGTTGTAACGGCCATCGGGTCCCGAATAGTTGCCGACACATTCGGTAAACGTGATGGGCTGGCCGGGTTTTTTGGGGAATGGAATGATGTCCTCATCGTTACGGATATGCAAGAACGTGAAGGGTGAGGAATAATACCAGCCCCAATAGCGGTGCAGGTCACAGATATCGCCGGCCTTGCCGTAGCCGTAGCCCGCATTGGCGATATACACGCGGGTGCTGTCCCAGTCCCGGAGCCTGACGGTGGCAAAGGCGAGGAATTTCTCCCATGCGGCGACGGTCTTGCCGGCGAAGGGAGTCTCGTTGGTCATGGCGTAGATCATGAGGCTGGGATGGTTGGCGATCATCGCGAACGCGCGGTCCTCGTACCAGCCGATGGCTTTTTCATAGTCCTTTGGCGGTTTCTGCCCGTCGACCATGCCGCTATAGTTGCCGCCGAAGACCATCATCCCTTTTTCATCACATACGTTGTACCAGGTTTCGTTGTTCGGGATGCGGATGATGTTGACGTGGATGCTCTTCATGAAATCGACATATTGCTCGGCGAAGCGGCGGCTTTTTTCGACGCTGTCCGGGATGCCGCGGTCGGGTGGGTTGATGGCGATGCCGCGGAGGAAGATGGGTTTGCCATTGAGATAGAGATGACCGTTCTTCGATTCGAAGAGGCGGAAGCCGATGCGTTTTTCTTCGCTTTGACCGGCCTGGCCCGGCTGCGTCATGCTTAGCACGACGCGATACAGGTGCGGGTTGAGCGGCGTCCAGGGGTCGAGGTCGAGATTGTCGAGTCGGAATTGCAGGAGGTGCCCGGAGGCGGTGGCGGACGATGCTTCGGCGGGGGTGGCGGCGGACGATGCCGCGGCGGCCGCGTTCGCCGGGGTCGTGCCAATGAGCGGCCGGTCGACGATGAGTTGTCCCGTGCGATCATCGATGAGCAGGATGCGAAAGGTCGCGCCGGCAGCCGGGGGCGTATCGAACAGCGCATCGATCCGTGCGGAATGCAGGGTCGTAAAAACGGTGATCCTGCCGATACGGGCGGCATGCGCGGTGAGGCAACCTAGCAGGATCGATGCGAGAAAAAAAAGCTTCATAGTCTTACCAGCTTGATGAAATAAATGTCGTTCTCCTTTGTGTCGAAGGTCCGGCGCCAGGAGCCGCCGCTGATCGTCACGGTTTCGCGCCCCTCGGGTTCACCCGTCGCCAGCGCTTCGAGCCGTTTTTGTAGTTGCGGGGACAGGTCGGATGGCGAGCCGGCTTCGAGCCAGCCACTGAACGCGTCGTTGTGATGATAACCCACCCGGTAGACCAGGACCTGGTAGCGGCCGTCGGGGATGTGTTGCAGCTTCAGCGTCACGGTGCCGGCCGAAGCAGGCGGCGGATTCAGCCGGAACAGGCTGTCATTGAAATAAGGCGCGTCGCTAAAGGGCAGCCGCAGGTTCCAAAAAAGCGCCTGCACGCCGTGTTCGTTCTTGCATACCCATGAGCACGAATCTTTATCGGCAAGCTCGGTGTTGCCCAGCTCATGCAGAAAGCGATAGGCAAAAAACGTGGGTTTCCTGATCCCCTGGAGGTTTACCAGTCCGAACCCGCCGTGAAAAGGCGACGGACCGGGCCCCGCTTCTTCAAAAACATCGGTAAAGGTCCAGTAGGACATCGCCGCCGCGGCATGCTGCGTGTGTTTGAGGGTATTGAGGAGAAAAGCCGCATTTTGATAGCTGTCGTGCAGCGGATCGCGGGAAGAGGGCGAGGAGTTGATCTCGGTATAGTCCAGCGGCAGGTCGCGGTACCCGCTGCTGTCCATGATACGCCGGGTATTGAGGACATTGCTCCAGAGATAATCCGAGGGCAGCATGGTTCGTTTGCGGACGCCGTATTCGTCGAAGACGGTCTTTGTATTGTAGCTGTGCGTCGAGAGAAAATCGAGCGGCAGGTGGTTGGCGGCGCAAAAGGTAAGCATCTCGCGGATCCATTTGCTGCCGGAGGTCGCCGGTCCGCCGACACGGTACGTGGGTGAGACGGATTTGATGGCTTCGACGGTGGTCTTATACAGCTTGAAATAATCGTCCATCGTGCCCGCGAAAAAACCGTGCAGATCGGGTTCGTTCCAGACCTCGAAAAACCATTTTTGTACTTCCGCCCGGCCATAGCGTTCTTCCCAGTGTCGGACCAGCGCGCGGATCAGGTCGGCCCATTTTCCATAATCTTTTGGCGGGGTGACATTGCCCTTCCACCAGAATACCGTCTTTGTCCCGCTGGCGAGATCGGGCGGCATGAAACCCAATTCTACAAAAGGCCGGATGCCGATGCTCAGCAGATAATCATACAGCTTGTCGACATACTGAAAGTTGTAGACGGGATGGCCTGTTTTTTTATCTTCGGTATACACATGCATCTCGTCGCAAAGCAGACCGTGAAAACGGATATAATGGAAGCCGATGGCTTTCTCCACCATGGCAAGCTGCTGCTGCCAATCCGCCCGCAGTCCTTCTTCCGCGCGACCCGCGCCTACACAGGTCTCGAAGCTACGGCTCAACGGACCGGCCACTCGTTGGTAGTCGGCTTGTATGACGCGTTGTGCCTGGGACGGGGATGGGGCCAGCAGTGCGGCGGAAAGCAGTGCGACAGATAACAGCGTGACGGCGGGGAGGCATCGCGTTTTCATTTCAACCGGTTTTGCATTCTTAATAAGGCTTCGAGATAATAATAGTCCGCATAAGGCAACGGTGAATTCACCTCGGTGTGTTTGTTCATGTTGGCGACGCTGTGTTTCAGCAGGAAACCGCCGTTGGCGCCTACGGGTGCGGTATAGGCGGGGGAACTCAGCGAGTGAAGGATGGTATCTGCTGTTTGGAGATAGCGTTTCGCCAGGGTGGCATTGCTGAAATGGGCCAGCTCGATAAGCCCGGAGGCCAGTACGGCCCCGGCCGAAGCGTCGCGCTCAGCGTTTGGTATCCCCGGCGCATCATAATCCCAATACGGGATCTTGTCGGCGGGCAGGTTGGGATTGTCGAGGATAAAGGCGGCGATGTGCTGGGCTTGATCCAGGTAACGGGGATCATGCGTATAGCGGTACATGGTGGTGAAGCCATAAAGGCCCCAGCTTTGGCCGCGCGCCCAGGCCGATTCGTCGCCGGCGCCCTGCGCCGTGACCCTTTTCATGACCGCACCGGTGCGTGGATTGTAGACAACGACATGATAGGAGCTGTAGTCCGGCCGGAAATGGTTGCGCATCGTCGTGTTAGCATGGCTGACGGCGATGCGGTAGAACGAAGAATCGCCCGTGGTTTCGGTGGCCCAGAGCAGCAGCTCGAGATTGATCATATTGTCGATGATGACGCGGAACGAGGTGGTGTCGTTGGATTTGCCCCAGCTGCGGATACAACCTACTTTGGGATTGAAGCGGGTCGAAAGCGAACGCGCCGCGTTCAGCAGGATCTCCTTGTATTTGGGATCCGGGTCGAGCTTGTAGAGCGTGCCATAGCTGCAAAACAACATGAAGCCCAGATCGTGCGTCCCGGTATTGTATTGTTGTTTGTCCATGAGCGTGATCTTCCGCAGCGCTTCGGTATAAAGGCTTTTGTCGCCCGTGGCTTCAAACAGATAGAGGAGCGAACCGGGATAGAAACCCGCCACCCAGTTCTCGCTGGTGCAGGTACGCAGGCTGTCGTTGCCAAAGGAACGGGGCATGACTCCTTCGGGCACCCGTGTCATCAGGTAATGATACTGGCTATCGGCATGGTTCCAGATGATCTTGAATCGTGCCGTACGTTCTTCCCCTGTTATCCAGTTTTGCGCCATCGGCGGCCAGTCGAAGTCGGCGCCATTGCCGGGATGCAGACCGAAACCATGCCCCCCGGAGGGGAAGACATGGAGCTCCATGGGGACTTTGGCATCATGAAGCGCATAGGCATAGCTGAGCGGCACGCCGATGGGATCGTCGTTGGCCACCACGATAAAGGTAGGTGCCGTCAGACTGTCCACCGTGAGCTCGGGAATGAGGGTATGTTCCCGGCCTGTGGCCATGCCGCCGGGATAGCAGAGCACCGCGAAATCGGGCCGGCAGGAGGCGCTGTCGGCGCGGTCTACGGGAGTATAGGTATGCCGCCGGAACTCGGTGCTGGCCCTTGCGGCGAGATTGCCACCGGCGGAGAAGCCCATCACGCCGATCTTGCCCGGGTCGAGCTGCCAGCGAGTGGCTTGCGATCTGATCAGCCGGATGGCGCGCTGGATATCCTGTAGTGCGCCATCGCGTTTGTCGGGTACGCGGTATTGCAGCACGAAGGCGGTGAAACCCATTTCGGTGAAACGGCGGGCTACGGCGGTCCCCTCGGAGTCGATGGAGAGATATTTATTGCCGCCACCGGGGCAGATGATGATGCCGGTGTGCCGGTTGTCGGCCGAGGGTTCGTACACGGTGACCAGCGGGTCGGTGACATCGGTGATCAGCGGCACTTTTTCCGGCGGTATTCTTTTCGGCGGCGTTGCGATGTGCGGTGCGTGTTTGGCCCCGTGCTCGCCCGGCACCTTACCCGGCCAGAGTTCGATGGGTGTCTGGGCAGCCAGGAGACGCCCCGCCAGCAACAGCGGCAACACTAACATATAGGAATAACGTATGCGCATATTATTGTCGTTCGATTTTGATCCCACTGAGCAAGGCGTTTCCTTTTTTGGGATCGAAACCCACTTGTATCCCCTGCCCGCCGGTGACGTCCACGATATAGGTCTTTTTTATCGCCATGGCGTAACCATAGCTTTTAGCCAGGTCGAGACCCGGTTCCACCAGGGCGCCGTTGATGCTTATGTCGAAGACCCTTTCGCCCGGTGTGAGGTCCTTGCTCTCGGCAAAATACAGGGTCACCGCATAGCGGCCATCCGGAACGTCGAGGCGATACCCTTGCAGGCTGTCCAGGAAGGAATAGTAGAGCGGCTCGTCGGCGGTGCTTTTGATGATCTCGCCTCGTGCGAAGAACGAAGAATTGCCGCCGATACGGCCAAAGCTACCCTTTGTATAGGGCCGGTCTTCGATCCACACGGTACCGGAGGCGTCGAGTTATTGGGCGTTAGAGCCCACATTCACGCTCAACGTCTTCACGTCATGGAGATCGGCATCATAGGCGTGATAGTCGATCACGAGCTCGTCGCTCGCGGGGTGATTTCCCGACTTACCTGTTGCCCGGACGATATTGGGGCCATCTTTTAATTGCACGGACCACCGCGTCTTGTGTACATCGTCGGGCCGTTTGGCCCCCAGCGAGACGCCGTTGACGGTGAGGGTAACCTGGTCGAGATTGCTGTAGACGTCGATGGTGGAAGACGCGTTGCGTTCCCCTCCCCTCACCCGCCAGTCGCGGCTGGCGATATAGACCATGGGCGCAGGATTCCAGTTAGCCTTATAGAGGTAGTAGGCGTCTTTGGGATGGCGGTCCCAGGTGACGAGTCCTTTTTGATTGCGATGTCCCCGCGGACCGCCGATATTGGGTTGGGAGAAATCGAATTCGTTCCAGATGGCCGTGCCGCAAAGGAAAGGCCGGGCATCGATTTGGCGGATATAGCTCTCATGATAGAGCCGTTGGTATTCTCCGGTGTAGTCCTGCCGCTGGGGGTGTTCGGTATTGAGCCGGACCTCGCATTCGGCGCCGTATTCGCTGATGAAGATATTTTGTTGCGGCTCGTCGCGGTGGATCGCGTCGAGATCCTTACCGAAATCGTCAAGGGTTCCCGAATACCAGCCATCGTAGATATTGTGACCGGCCACCTGCGAGATGCGGTCGAGACCAAATTTCGCATAGTCGTTGCTGAGATGCATGGCCATGGTGCTGTAGCGGGTGGGGTCTTCGGCGCGGATGGTGCTGTCGAGCCGGACGGCGTAATGCTTTAACGCGGCGATATAAGCCGTGTCGTCGATATGGTGCTGGATGCGGACGCCTTCTTTGGAATAAAGCAGGATCTCGTTCATCGACCCCCACATCACCACCGAAGGATGGTTATAGCCCTGGTGGATCATCTCCAGCAACATGTTCTGTGCATTGTGAAAGAACTCCGGGTCGAGGGTCATATAATTCACTACGGGCACCTCTTCCCAGATGATGAGCCCGAGCTCGTCGGCCAGCTCGAGGACGCGCGGCGCCTGAGGATAGTGCGCGAGCCGGATAAAGTTGACCCCCATTTCCTTGATCATGCGCATGTCCCGCTCGTGGTCCTCCGGGCTTAGCGCGTCGCCCTTGCCTTGCATATCCTGGTGACGGGTGGTGCCATGAAGGACGAGCTTTTTGCCGTTGAGGCTAAACCCCTTGTTGGAGTCGAAGGAGAACCAGCGGAACCCGATGCGGTTGTCGACCTCGTCGATGGTTTTCCCGTTTTGTACGATGCGGCTTTTGACGCGGTACAGATAGGGATCGTCGGGGCTCCATAACCTGGGATGCTCCCCGGCGTCGACGGTAGCAGTGACAGAAACGTGCTGATGAGCGCCGGCGGTATAGTCGGCGGTGGATGTTTTTAGCAGTTTACCCGCCGCGTCGTAGACCTCGTTGATCACGGTGAAGGAGGCGGCCCCCCCGGTCTCGTTAGCCACGGTGCTGCGAACCGACACGGTGCCTTTGCCCGTGGCGATATCGGGTGTCGAGAGAAAGACGCCGCCGGAATTATTGTTCACACCGGTGAAATGCACGGCGCCGGTGGCGATCACCCACGCATCGCGATAGATGCCGCCATAGGAGGCATAGCCGATGGACAGCGGCGGCACCATAGGGTCATGGGCGTTATTGACCTCGACGGCGACGAGCCCGTCGCTGCTGCCGTCCTTATTGCGCCGCAGCTCATCGGTAATGTCATAACCAAACCCCGTATACCCCCCGCGATGGCGGCCGAGGAAAGCGCCGTTGACATAGACATCGGCTACCTGCCCCGCCCCTTCGAACCAAAGAAAGAGCCGCTTGTTCGCATATTCTTTGCCAAAATGCAGCTCCTTGCGATACCAGCCGATACTGCGTTTATAGGTCCGGTCGTCATCGAAGACATCCTTTGCATTCCAGGTATGCGGCAGGGATACCTCCTCGCCGGCGATATCGTTCCGTTTGGGATCCTGTGCGTAGGCCATGCCTTCCGGGATATATTTCCAGCCGTCGTCGATGCTAAACGTGGTTCGCCCCTGCGATTGGCCGAATACCGTTCCTGCGAGTAAAAGCGGGAGCAGACCGGTGACAAAATGTTTCATCATATCAGTATCCTGGGTTCTGGGTCATGGGTGAGGTACGGTTTGCGTCGATGACGGCCTGCGGGATCGGCAGCAGCGTGTCGCGGGCCTCGACATTGGGCGCGGCGATCTTGTTATCGGCCTGTACCCGCGCCAGCCAGCGGCCCGTGCGCAGCAGAACATACCGGCGGTCTTCCTCCGAAAAGAGCTCGCGGGCCCTTTCGTCGAGGATGTAATCGATGGTAACATCGGCCGAGGTTATCGGGGTGGCGTGCGCCCGGGTGCGCAGCGCGTTGATCGCATCGGCAGCACCTTGCAGATCGCCGAGATCATAATCGGCTTCCGCCAGGAGCAGGTAGGTCTCTGCCGTGCGTACCAGGAACTGGTCGTTGTATTGCGGATCGATGAGCACGTTCGTCGGACTGCTCCAATCCCATTTGGCCGTCGAAGGCCAGTTAGCATTGGAAAGCTTTTCATTGTTAGTGCTGTCGAGCCATACGGTATCCCCTATGGCATGGCCTTTGGGCGGATTGGTGTTCATCTGGTAATAATAATGAAAGGCGAAATGACTGCCACGGTCATCCTGCACGCCTTTGAAGAGATTGAGCAGCCAGCGGGTGGGGCTCAGCCGGCCGATGCCGCGGCCACCGTCTGCCGCCGCCACCTGAACCGGGCTTGTCGACTTGCCATCGGTGCCTTTGACGGTGAGCGAATAATAGCGGTTGGCCCAATAGCGGCGCATGATATTGTAACCTTCTCCGCCGTTGACATTGAGGGCAAGCTGAATGGTCCACAGCGCCTCGGTGTTCCCCTGGCTACGCAGCGAGTTGCCATCGAGGAACATATCGGTGAAAGGCGTTCCCGGCGCGGAGGCATTTACGCCATAGCGGGAGGTTACCAGTTTATACGCGGGATTCGTGGTCACTTTGGTAGCTTCGATCTTCGCACTATCGGGTTTGCCCATGGCCAGATAGAGTTCCGCGAGATAGTGCGATGCCGCGCCCTGGATAAGCTGGGCGTCGTCTGTAGACGTCACGGGAAGATTTTGTTCGGCGAACAGCAGGTCGTCGCGCATGGCTGCCCAAACCTGGGCTTTGGGCGTACGCTGCCAGTCGGTCTTTATATTCGCACCGGTGGATTCCTCGAGCGTCAGCGGCACATCGCCCCAGAGATTGGTGAGATGCCGGTAGCACCACGCGCGGATGAGCCGGGCCTGGGCGACGATATTGTTCTTTGCACCCGGCGTCCAGGTGAACTTGGTCTCATCGGCCCTGTTGATGATGGTGTTGGCCTCGTTGATCGTTTCATACAACCAGCTCCATACGTTGTTGTAGTGACCAAAGGAAGGGTTATTGATCACCCCCCACAGATTGAAGACATCCACGGTAGGGTCGCGCCAGTTGCCATAGGCATCGTCGACGCCGATAACGGCCTGCATGCTCATGATGTCATTGATCTGCCCATAGAGGTCGCCGGAACGGTAACGCCGGACTTCGTCATACAGGCCGTTGAGCCCGTTTTGAAAACCGGCCTGGCTGCTGTACAGCAGGTCCGCGGTGAGCACACCACGGGAGTCTTCATCGAGGTATTTTTTGGAGCAGCCCGCCAGGAGCGAAAAGCTCATGATGGGAATGATCAGTTTTTTATAGCAAGACATATCTATCGTTTATTAAGTTAAGTATTAGGTTAAAAGCTCACGTTGAGGCCTACGAGGTATTCCTTCTGCAGGGGCAGTTCCGTTTGCGCCTCCGGCAGTTCGGGATCGAGACCGCTCCATTTCGTAAAGGTGAACAGGTTACGCGCTTCGACATAGACCCGGAGGCGGCTGACGCCGGTGCCGGCGAGCATCGGGGCGAAATCATACGAAAGCATGAGGTCTTTGACCCGGATATAGCTGTTGCTTTGAATGATGTGGACATCCAGCGGATTGGAGTTGATGCTATTGGCCCAATAGCTGTTGGTGGGATTGGTGGGCGTCCACCAATTTTTGATGATGGTGTTGTGCCGGACTCCGGATTGTACGCCGCTTTCGCTCATCAGCAGATTTTCCTGGCTGGTGCCTTCAACCCCCTGCATAAAGACGTAGAGTCTCACCGCTTTGTATTTGAAGGTATTGCCGAGGCCCCAGGTAAAGCTGGGCTGGTGATTGCCGATGATCGTGCGATCATAGGCGTTGATGACCCCGTCATGATTGATGTCCTTGATCTTCGCCTGTCCCGGATGGACGACACCCTGGACGCTGTGCGCCGTATCGTCGTTCAATTGCCAGACACCGCCGTAGACATAGCCCAGATCGGAGTTGATGGGATGACCGATGAACCAGCTGTTGAGCGTGTCGTTCTTCCCGTCGCCATACAATTCGACGATCTTATTTCGGTTCAGGGAGATATTGCCGCTAAGGGTCCAGTTGAAATTCTTTTGTTGAACGGCCACGGCGCCTATGGAGAGCTCCACGCCCCGGTTCTCGGTCTTGCCGATATTCTGGGTGATGACGCTGATGCCCTGAACCGGCGAGATCTGCCGGTTTAGCAGGAGGTCGTGGGTCTTGGCGTCGTAGACATCGAGACTACCCTGGATGCGATTCTTGAGAAGGCCGAAGTCGATGCCGATATTAGCGGTATTCGTGGTTTCCCAATGAAGATTCGGATTGTCGAGTGTGGAAGGGACATATCCCGGCGCCGTCAATCCCCCGTCGATATCGTTTCGGGTGGTCAATGCCGCGAGCGTCTGGTACGGACTGATCGCCTGGTTGCCGTTGCTGCCATAAGAAAGACGCAGTTTCAGGTTGCTGACCAGGTTGACGTGCTCCATAAACCGTTCGTTGATGACATTCCAGCCGAGGGCCACGGACGGGAAGAAGGCGTATTTATTATTGACACCGAAAACGGATGAACCGTCCCGGCGGCCCGTGACCGTGAGCAGATAGCGGCCATCGTAGCTATAGTTGAGGCGATACATTTGCGAGATAAGCGTCCGTTTGGCATAGGCCGAACCCGGCTGGAGCGCCAGCGCCACATTTGCCTGGTAGGACGTCAGGGCGTCGCTCGGGAATTGCTGTGCGTTGAGCGAGTCCACGGAAGTGAGGTCCTGCTCATAGCTGTACAGACCGGTAAAGTTTATGGCATGTACGCCAAAGGTCCGGTCATAGGTGACGATATTTTCGATGGTGGTATTGTTGACATTGCTGTTCTTTTGGGACAGATCGCCATTGTTGGCCAACCCATCGGCGGTGTTACGTCCATAGTAGGTGCTGGTGCGGCGCTGGTTGTATTCGAAACCGGTATTGAGGCGGTAGGACAGGCCGGGAATGAAGGGCACTTTTACGAGCAGATAGTTAGCCGTAAAGATCTGGTAGGCATTGTCGGCGTTGATGGCCAGCGTGGGCGCCAGCGGATTGGCGAAGTGCGTATCCTGTGGCCAGGGATAGATCGAGAGGTGGCCCGTGGAATCATAAGCGGAGGTCAACGGGTTGAAGAAATACGCGCCATTGTCACCGCTGAAGCTGGCGGGGAGCCCGCGGCGATTGTCATAGCCGAGCTGGGTATTGGTGCCGTAGGTGAGCCATTTCGTCAAATTGGCTTCCAGGTTGATGCGGCTGGTGAGTCGTTTGAAATGATCGTTCACGGAGACGCCTTTCGTATCGAGATAGTTCACCGAAGCAAAGTATTTGGTCGAGGTGTTGCCGCCGCTAATGCTGAGACCGTGTTGCTCCTTGAGCCCGTTTTGCGTGGCCAGTTTCATCCAGTTTGGAAAATTCTTCGAATCGTATACGGCCTGCTCGGAGGTCGTGACCGAAGACTGCCCTTCGCGGGCGACCTTGAACTGGTAGAATTGTTGCGGGCTGAGGATCTTGGGGAGGTTGGCGATCTTTTCCTCCGCGGCATAGCCGTCATAGCTGATCACGGGTTTCCCGTTGATTCCTTTTTTGGTGGTGATGAGGATGACGCCGTTCGAACCGCGTGAACCATAGATAGCGGCGGCGGAGGCGTCTTTGAGGACTTCCGTAGATGCGATATCCGTTGGATTGATGTCGGAGATGCTGCCGTTATACGGTATCCCATCGAGGATGATGAGCGGGCTCGTGCTCGCAAGGATCGATTTTTGTCCACGGATGACGATCTTGACGTTCTCCCCTTCGGCGCCGCCGCCGCTCGTCGTAACGTTGACGCCGGGCAGTGCGCCTTCGAGGGCCTGGGCGAAGTTGGTATTCGGCATGTCTTCGAGGCGTTGATGATCCAGCGAGACTACCGATCCGGTGATGTCCCTGCGTTTCTGGGTGCCATATCCTACGACCACTACCTCGTTCATGCTGGCGGTGCCGGCGGCGAGCGTGATGTCCAGCGCCCCGGCGCGGTTAGCCGATTGCTCCTGGGCGGCATAGCCTACATAATTAAAGGTGAGAACGGCTTTTCTGTTTGGAACGGTGATGGAATATCTACCGAGACTGTCGGTGGTCGTACCGCCCTGGGCGCCCTTGACCTGCACCGTAACGCCGGCCAGCGGCTCGTTCTTGAGCTGATCGCGGACCGTGCCTTTTACGGTGATGCTTTGCGCCAGCAGCACCGCGGGCAAAAGCAGGGGGAATAAAAAAAGCAAGAGCCTTGGCAAGCAATTAGATCTATACATGACTTGTTTTTAAATGGCAATGAATAAAATCGTTATTAAAATCCTATCGAGTTGCCCCCATCCACGGGCAGGATGACACCCGTGACGTAGCGGGCGGCGTCGGAAGCGAGATAAACCGCCGCCAATCCAACATCCTCGGGCACACCAAGATGCCCCATGGGGGTTCGCGATAGTACTTTGTTCTTACGTTCGGGGTCATTGTTCAGGGCTTTGGCAGACATGGCCGTCTCGATAAAACCGGGAGCGATGCAGTTCACCCGGATACCCCTGGGCGACAGATCGACGGCCATGCTGCGGGTCATGCCCTCGACGGCCGATTTGGCAGCCGTATAAGCGGTGACCTTGGGGATGCCGTATTTGGCGGCCATCGAGCTGATCATGATGATGCTTCCCTTTTTCCGTTGCTCCATTTTCCGCGCGATCTCGCGGGAAAGGGTAAAAACCGCCGTTTGGTTGATCCGGATCACGTTTTCGAATTCTTCGTCGGTTACTTCGAGAATATCTTTTTTCTGATTGATGCCGGCGTTGTTGACGAGGACGTCAATGGGACCCAGTGCCGTTTCCGTCTCGTTGACAAAATCGGGTATGGCTTCGAGGTTGGCAAGGTCGAATACGCGATAGGCTGCGCTGCCGCCGAGTTCTTTGCAGGCGTTTTCGAGGATATCGGCACGACGGCCGGTGATGATGACCCTGGCGCCCGCCTGTACGACGGCCCGGGTGATGGCGAGACCCAGACCGGTGCCGCCACCGGTGACGAGGATCGTTTTTCCGTGGAGAGCGAATAAAGTGTTGAGAGCGGGCATGGATGGATTTGCTGCTACTTCGGGCATATGCATTCGTTATAAGAGAGCCTTGATTGAATTTGAAGGGTTGACGGCTACAAAGTAACGACGTTTTGAAAGCGCGCGAACGCGCAGGCGGCCGCGGCGCGGCACTGCTTTTTTTCATACGTTATCGGTAACGTTTGCATAAGATATCCTCCAGTGGTTCTACAAATATTTTTCAAAAGAATTAATTTACATCGGTTGCAATTGTAATACGAACACATTATCAGGACGTGCGGCGTGAAATTCTTGAAACTCGTGCGAGTCTCCGCCCGCAGTTGATTACCGGTAACGTTTGCGGAATAATGCCTATATTTAGCGCGCCTTGTCCTTTCCCTGGAAATCAAAAATGTATTTGGCATGAGTGAGCAGCATAATGTGACGATCAAGGACATTGCACAACAACTTAAGCTTAGCGTCTCGACCGTATCCCGTGCTCTCCGGGATAGCAGCGAGATCAAACCTGCCACCAGGCAGATCGTGCGGGAACTGGCGGCCGAGCTGAGGTACAGCCCCAATCCCATAGCGCTTTCGTTAAAGGAAAAGAAAAGCAAGATCATCGGCGTCATCGTGCCGGAGATCGCCAACAATTTTTGTGCGGCTACCATTGCCGGCATTGAAGATATTGCGTATAGCAAGGGCTATCACGTGATCATTTTTCAAAGCCACGAGCGATTCGAGCGCGAAGTGATCAATACGCAGCTGCTGATGTCTCGGCGGGTCGAGGGGCTTATCGTTTCGCTCTCCAATGAAACGCATTCGCTGACACATATCCGCGAAATAATGGAGAAAGGCATTCCGGTGGTGATGTTCGACCGGGTGTCGGATGATATCTCTACGCACAAGGTGGTGGTGAACGATTATTATGGAGCGTACAAGGCGACGGAGCATCTCATCCAGGAAGGTTATCACCGGATCGCGCATCTCACGATCTCGGAATTCCTGAGCATCACGCAAAAGCGGATGAACGGCTATTCGGACGCGCTCAAGAAATATGACCTCCCTGTGCGGAACGAGTGGATCGTGCATTGCAATTTCGATTTCCCCGAGATCGAGCGGTCGATCCGCAAGCTGTTCTCCGGGCCGGACAAGCCCAATGCGATACTGGCGTCGGTGGAGCGGCTGGCCATAACTTGTATGAGCGTGCTGAAAGAGATGAACCTGCGGATACCGGAGGATGTGGCGCTGGTCGGTTTCTCCGACAATCCGATCAATCACCTTTTGGCGCCGTCTCTCACGTCAATACGTCAGCCAACTTTCGATATCGGGCAGCAGGCGGCGGAGCTGCTGCTCAATCTCATCGAGAACAAGAGCGGTAGTCCGCGGTTTAAAACGGTGCAGCTCGAGACCTCGCTGGATATCCAGGCTTCGTCGCAACGGACGGCGCGGGTGTAGGGAGGCTTGGGCGGTGGCTTCGCGGGGCTCGGGGCTCGCGGCTTTAGCGGAGGTTTCGCGGGCCGGGGCTTTAGCGGAGGTTTCGCGGGCCGGGGCTTTAGCGCTGCGACGAGGCGCGAACGATGAGCCGGGAGCTTAGGATCACCTTATTTGTCGGGCTGACCTTTTTACCCTGGCGGAGCTGGCTTATCAGGTGACTGGCGGTTACTTCGCCGATCTCGCGACCCGGATAGCTAATGGTCGTCAGGCGGGGTTCGACGATCGTAGAGATGATATCGTTGTTGAACCCCACCACGGCAATGTCTTCGGGGATCTTCATCCCACCTTCCTTGAGTGTTTGCATGCAGACGCTGGCACAAAAATCATTGGTGACGAAAAGACCGTCGGGACGCGGATCCATCGCAAGGATGCTTTTTGCGGCATCGATGGCTCCCTCGGTGCTCAGGTCATTGACGATCACCCGGTCTTCGCGGTAGGGAAGTCCGGCGGCCAACAGCGCCGTTTTATAGCCCTGTAGCCGGTGGGCATACACATTACGTCTCAGGTGTCCGGTGACATGCACGATATTTCGACAGCCCTGGCCGATGAGATGCTCCGTGGCGATGGTCCCGGCCTTTACGTTGTCGATGACGACCTTGACACCCATGGTATCCTCTTCGACCCTGTCGAAAAAGATCACGGGTATGCCTTTCTTGAAGAAGGGTTCGAAATGTTCGAGATTTTGCGTATCGTAGGCGAGGGAGGCGATGAGCCCGTCCACCCTTTTGTAGAAGAGGTTATGGGCATTCGCTATCTCTTTCGCGGCCGTTTCGGAGCTATGAGCGATCACGATATCGTAGCCCGCTTCGGCGGCGACCTTCTCGATGCCGGTGAGCACGGAAATGATGAAATTGCTGTTCAGCTCGTGGATGATGACGCCGATGGTATTTGTTTTCTGGGTGCGCAGATTGCTGGCAAAATTGTTGGGCCGGTAGCCCATTTTCCGGGCGGTGGCCAGCACTTTTTTGCGGGTGGTCTTGTTGACGGAAGGATTGTTTTTCAATGCTCTGCTCACGGTTGCGGTGGAAACCTTGAGGGCCCGCGCAATGTCGTAGATGTTGACGTCCTTGTGGTTGGGTGTTTCCATGCGGAAAATTAAGAATAAATTCGCCTAAAATCAATCCTTATGATGGGCTTGCTTTCCCTGCTGGTGGTGCTGTCGACCTCGTTTGGGCCCGTAGTGCCGAACAAGATCGCCGACAATTATGTTCCGGCCTATTACCAGGATATCGGCGGCTACCTGGGTTACCGGCTCGACGTCAATCTGCAAAAACGTTTGCTGCACATCGACTCGGCGACGATCCTGTCGGGGGTCGAACGACGGCCGGGCGCCCAGACCTGGATCGGCGAGCATGTGGGAAAATTCCTTTTCTCCGCTTCCAAGACCTATGCGTATAGCCATGATCCGCAACTGCGGCAATTAATGGACGCGGTGGCGAAGACCTATATCTCCTGCCAGCTACCGGACGGTTACCTCGGGACCTATTTGTCCAAAGACCGGTGGACGGACTGGGACGTGTGGGCGCATAAATATGCGATCATCGGCCTGGTGAATTATTATTCAGTCACGGGCTACCGGCCTGCGCTCGACGCGGCGCGGCGCGCGGCTGACCTGATCTGCAGGACCTTTGGCGATGACTCCGCAAAACGGGACCTGATGCCGGCGGGAGAACACGACGGGCTTGCGCCGGGCAGTATCCTCGAACCCATGGTGGATCTATACCGGTATACCGGCGATCCGAGATACCTGGCGTTTTGTCGTTACATCCTTCGGGCGTACGAGCAACCCGATGGGCCGAGGATCGTGGGCAACCTCACAAAATATGGCGACGTGACCAGGGTTGGCGATGCCAAAGCCTACGAAATGCTATCCTGCTTTCTCGGCATACTCAAATACTACCAGCTTACCGGCGAGGCCAAATACCTGCAGCTCATGAAAGCGGCCTGGAGCGATATCGTGACGCACCGGCTGTATATCACCGGTACGGCGAGCGATCACGAGGTCTTTGTTCAAACCGGCGTGCTCCCGGCGACGAATGCGGACAAGATGGGCGAGGGCTGTGTCACGGTGACCTGGCTGCAATTCAATCTCTCGCTGTTGCGGATCACCGGCGATCTTCAATACGCCGCGGAGATCGAACGAACCGTGTACAACCACCTGCTAGCCGCCGAAAGTCCGCAAACGGGTTGTGTGAGCTATTATACGGCCTTGCTTGGTGCCAAGCCCTACCGGTGCGATCAGGGTTTCTCCTGCTGTCTTTCAAGCGTGCCGAGAGGTGTGTCGCTGATACCGCAAGTGATCGGCGGAACGATCAAAGGGATCTTTTCGGTGTTATTGTATGAGAATGGCATGGCGACGACGAGCGTTCGCGGTGCGGATGGCTCGACGGTTCCGCTCGTGGTGCGGTCCCAGACCCGGTTCCCCGCGGATGGGATCGTCGATTTTGACGTCGAGCCGGCGAGGACGGCGGTGTTTACACTGAATTTTCGCGTGCCGGATTGGGCGGAGGGTTTTTCGGCGGAGGTCGGGGGCAAACGTTATACGGCGCGTGAGGGCGCTGGCGGCATGCTGGCGATAAGGCGAAACTGGGCCAAGGGAAATCGCGTGAGGATCGCTTTTGCGATGCGCGTCTCCGTGCTTCCGGGGGGTCTCTCCTACCCCGATGCGATTGCGATCAAACGCGGCCCGCAAGTGTTGGCGCTCGACAGGGGTTTGAATGCGAGGATCGATTCGCTTGCTGCGGTGGTTTATGGCGGCGGGACGGGGGGTGCCGGGGGCGGCCCGGGGCTGGCGGATGCGAGTACGGCGCTGCCGGCGGACTGGGATTGGAAGGAGGCTTTTTATATCGACGCTGTGGCTGGAGGCACGCCGAAAAAATTGATGTTGGTGCCGTTTGCCGAAGCCGGCCAAAAGGCGGACGAGGTAGCAGTTTGGATCAAAAACAAGAATTGATGAGCTCGACAATCTTTATTAGAAATATGGTGTGCAACCGGTGTATCATGGTTGTACAAAATTTGTTGGATAAGCTGGAGCTAAAGGCCGCAGCCGTAAAGCTCGGCGAGGTGGGACTGGAAAAGCCGCTTTCGGCCGAGGAGAAAAGCAGGTTGGTGGAAGCGCTCACCGGCCTGGGCTTTGAATTGATCGATGATAAAAAAAGCCGCATCATAGCGCAGATCAAAACCATTATCATCGAGCTGGTCCATCACCAGGAGCATGATAGCAAGAGCAACCTCAGCGCTGTTTTGAGCAAAGCGCTTCATCACGATTATCCTTATCTCTCCAATCTTTTCTCGGACGTCGAGGGTACGACCATCGAAAAATATTTTATCGCCCAAAAGATCGAGAAGGTAAAGGAGCTGCTGGTCTATGACGAGCTTTCGCTCAGCGAGATCGCCTTCCGGCTCAATTATTCGAGTGTTGGGCACCTGAGCAGTCAATTCAAAAAGATCACGGGTCTCACCCCGAGCCATTTCAAACAGATCCGGGAGGACAAACGAAAACCCCTCGATAAGGTATAAATCTTGTAAATCAAAACCAAAATAGTGTAACGGTCTTCACGGGGGTTATTGGGAACTTTGTGGCTATGGAAACTATTTCGAAGACCTTCCCCGTGTTGCATATGACTTGCGCTTCCTGTGCGCACAGCGCGGAAAGCATCGTCCGGTCTGCTCCCGGCGTCGTATCCGCCGCCGTAAATTTTGCCACGGGCGATCTCGCCGTGGAATACCGGCCGGAGAGCACCAGTCCGCAGGCGTTGCAAAAGGCGGTTCGGTCCATTGGCTATGACCTGTTGCTGGAAGAGGGGGATACCCGTGTCGAGGCTCTCGAAGCCATCGGGCGGGAGCGATTCATCTCGCTCAGGCGGAAGACCGTTTTAGCCGTGTTGCTATCGCTGCCCGTGGTAGTCATCGGTATGTTCTTCATGAATATGCCTTATGCGGATGAGCTTATGTGGCTTTTTGCAACGCCGGTGGTGGGCTGGCTCGGCAGGGACTTCTTTGTCAATGCCTGGAAGCAGGCGAGGCATAGGCGGGCCAATATGGATACCCTGGTGGCGTTGAGCACCGGCATCGCGTATGGTTTTAGTGTCTTCAGCGTACTTTTTCCTGATTTTTGGCGAGGCGGCCTGCATGCCCCGGTGTATTTCGAAGCCGCCTCCGTGGTGATCGCGTTTGTGCTGTTGGGGAAGCTGCTCGAAGAAAAGGCCAGGGGCAATACCTCTACGGCGATCAAAAAGCTCATGGGGCTGCAACCCAAAACGTTGACGGTGGTCGATGCGGAGGGGCAGGAAAGGCTCGTGCTCATCGCGGAGGTGCGGCCGGGTGATGTTGTACTCGTGAAGCCCGGCGAAAAGATAGCGGTAGACGGGCTCGTGGTTTCCGGCGAGTCTTATGTCGATGAGAACATGCTCAGCGGGGAGTCGATTTCCGTGTTGAAGACCGCTGGCAAAAAGGTCTTTGCCGGGACACTCAACCAGAAGGGCAGTTTCCAATTTCGGGCGGTAAAAGTGGGTACAGAAACGATGCTTGCGCAGATCATCGCCATGGTCCGGGATGCGCAGGGCAGCAAGGCGCCGGTGCAAAAGCTCGTCGACCGGATTGCGGGTATTTTCGTGCCGGCTGTGCTCGGGATCGCGGTGGTGACTTTCTTTTTATGGTTCCTTTTTGGCGGCCATAACGGTATGGTGCAGGGTCTGCTCGCGGCCGTAACGGTACTGGTGATCGCCTGTCCCTGTGCCCTGGGGCTCGCTACACCTACGGCGATCATGGTGGGCATAGGCAAGGGCGCGGAACAGGGTATCCTGATCAAAGATGCGGAATGCCTCGAGCTGACGAAAAAGATCAATGCGGTGGTGCTCGATAAAACGGGCACGATCACCGAGGGCAAACCGGAAGTCACCGGCGTCCGATGGCTCGACGACGACGAAAGTGCCAAACGGGTATTGTACAGCCTGGAAAAACTTTCCGGGCATCCGCTGGCCGAAGCCGTCGTGAGGCATTGGCCGGGCACGAAGCTCGTGGGATTTTCTTCTTTTGAAAGCATCACGGGCATGGGCGTGAAAGCTGTAACCTTCGACGGCCATGTGTGGCTGGCGGGTAACAAAAGGCTGCTTGTCGAGAATGGCATTCGCTTCGCGCCTGCATTGCTTTCCCAAGCCGATGAATGGAGCAAACTGGCCAGCACCGTTATCTGGTTTGCGGATGGCCGGAATGCGCTGGCGGTGCTGGCTATCGCGGACAAGATCAAGGTAAGTTCATTTACGGCTATCCGGGAGTTGGACGCAATGGGAATCGATGTATATCTGCTCACCGGGGATAATGAAGCCACAGCTAGCGCCGTCGCGCAACAGGCGGGGATACAACATTATAAGGCGGAGGTTTTGCCGTCTGGCAAAGCCGAATTTATTCGCGCGCTGCAGCAGCAGGGAAAGATCGTCGCGATGGTGGGTGACGGGATCAACGACAGCGCCGCGCTGGCGACGGCCGAGGTGAGCATGGCCATGGGCAGGGGCAGCGATATCGCCATGGATGTGGCCAAGATGACGATCGCCTCTTCTGACCTTAGTCGGATACCGCAGGCCATCCGGCTGTCCAGACAAACCGTCGCGACGATACGGCAAAATCTCTTTTGGGCTTTTATCTATAATGTCATCGGGCTTCCGGTTGCGGCGGGTGTGCTCTATCCATCTTTTGGCTTTTTGATAAATCCGATGATCGCCGGCGCGGCGATGGCGCTTAGCAGCGTGAGCGTCGTGAGCAATAGTTTGAGACTAAAGTGGAAGCGATAAGATCACACTTTAATGATCTCCATCCCCGCGAGTGCGGCAAATTTTTCAAGCCGTGAGCCAAGATGGCCTACCCCGACGGCACAGTGATGGGCAGGGCCATAGCTGTTCCAGCGGTTGACGAAGTTACGGGCCCCTGTTGCGAATTTGTACCGGCTGTTCGTATTGCCGATCTGCAAAATGGGTCCGGCCACCGATTCGGCTTCTGCCATCAGCAGGAAGAGTCCGCCGCTTTTTGGCTTTTCCACTACTGACAGTAGCGTGACAGGCCC
>Ga0134126_10000473_pt1 | contig 51581 bp, 46 predicted proteins | sample KB31752_FD_96881 | JGI IMG/M metagenome (GOLD analysis project Ga0134126, IMG submission 96881) | Terrestrial soil microbial communities with excess Nitrogen fertilizer from Kellogg Biological Station, Michigan, USA - KB3-175-2 | ecosystem: Environmental > Terrestrial > Soil > Unclassified ...
CTTCCTCTTCGCCAGTGAAGGCCCTTCTGGGTCGCCTCGTCGTTCTGGCCACGCTCCACCTCCTCGTCCCCAGCCTGAGCTGGATCTTTGTGGGTGTTGCGTGGACCGATACGGGCCAAGGGGGTAAGGCGTTGGCGACCTACAAGGCGACGGTCGAGCAGTCCGACGAGAAACAGGTCGAGCAATCAGACGAGGTACGGGAGGAACAATGAGCCAGCCGCCGGCCCGGACCGCCATCGGCCACTCGATCGTGGTCGACGTCCCGATCGACGAAGCCTTCCGGGCGTTCACCGAGGACTTCGGCCGGTTCAAGCCCCCCGAGCACAACCTGCTCGGTGTGGAGATAGCCGAGACGGTCTTCGAACCCCGAGTCGGCGGCCACCTCTACGACCGCGGGGTGGACGGTACCGAGCTCCGCTGGGCTCGCGTCCTCGCCTACGAACCCCCGCATCGCGTGGCCTTCAGCTGGGACATCGGCCCCACCTGGCACATCGAGGAGGACCCTGCGAGAACGAGCGAGGTGGAGGTCCGCTTCACCGCTGAAGGGTCGGGCCGGACCAGGGTGGACCTCGAGCACCGCCACCTCGACCGTCACGGCGAGGGCTGGGAAGGGCTGCAGGCGGCGATCGACAGCGACCAGGGCTGGCCCCTCTACCTCAGCCGCTACGCCGACCTGCTCGAAACGTCGGGTTGACGCCGGTGGTCGGCGCTCAGTCGCCGGCCGGGGCCTGGGTCGGCGCGGTCGGTCCCGCCTTCCCAGTGGCGAAGTAGCGGCGGAGAGCCACCAACGTCCAGACCGCTTCGACGACGCCGAAGGGCCACGTGCCGGCCAGGAAACCGTAGCTGGACGAAAGGGCACAGCCGAGGGCGAACGCGGCGATGAAGTAGCGGCTGCGCGACTCCAGGGCGTACATGACCATCATGAAGCTGACGGCACAGACGCCGTAGATGGTGACGGCCACCGCTCAGCCGCCCCCGTTCGACTGCCGGTGCTCAGTCACCAGGTACTAGCCGGGCGAAGTCGTCAAGAACGACCTCGGAGCCGGCGGGCACGTCGATGACGAGGACATCGGGGGTGCCGACCAGAAGGCTGAAGTCGAAGAACGGGCAACAGACCTTTTCCGCCCGAGCGATCGCCAGGAGGGTAGCGACGCGATCGGGTTCGTCGGCCAGGGTGAGCCGGAGCTGCCCGGCTCGACTGCGCTCGGCACGCGTGACCAGCCCTCGCAGCGCCTGGCCCCACTGTTCGATCCGCTCGTCGCCGTCCGCGTCCCCCAGCGAGCAGGCCACGGGAATCCGCCGGCGCGAGGAACTGACCGGAACCATGGGTCCATCATGGCGCGACCGGGCCAGTGAGGTGCAGCCGGCGCGGGTCACACGGGCGTTCTGCCGCTCAGCTGCCGACGCGGTCACGGACCGCCCGGGCGGCGGCCACCAGGTTGGCGATCGCCGGACGCACCTCTTCCCACCGGCGGGTCTTGAGGCCACAGTCCGGGTTGACCCAGAGCCGGTCGGCCGGGACCACCTCCAGGGCGGCGGTCAACAGTTCCACCATCTCCGGCGTCTCGGGGATACGGGGTGAGTGGATGTCGTAGACCCCCGGACCGATCTCGTTCGGGTACTCGAAGTCGGTGAAGGCGGCCAACAGCTCCATCCGGGACCGAGAGGCCTCGATCGAGATGACGTCGGCGTCGAAGGCGGCGATGGAGTCGATGACGTCGTTGAACTCGCCGTAACACATGTGAGTGTGGATCTGGGTCTCGTCGCGGACGCCCGACGACGCCAGCCGGAACGCCGCCACGGCCCAGGTCAGGTACGCCCGGCGTTCGTCTTCGTGCAGCGGCAGCCCTTCCCGGAGGGCCGGTTCGTCGATCTGGATGACCTTGATGCCGGCGGCTTCCAGGTCGGACACCTCGTCGCGGATGGCGAAGGCCAGCTGCCGGGCGGTAGCCCACCGGGGTTGGTCGTTGCGGACGAACGACCACTGGAGGATGGTGACCGGCCCGGTGAGCATGCCCTTCACCGGCCGGTCGGTGAGGGATTGGGCGTACGCCGACCACCCCACCGTCATCGGCTCGGGCCGACTGACGTCCCCGAAGATGACCGGTGGCTTCACGCACCGGGACCCGTAGCTCTGCACCCAGCCGTGGTGGGTGACGGCACAGCCCTCGAGGAGCTCCCCGAAGTACTCGACCATGTCGTTGCGCTCCGGCTCCCCGTGGACGAGGACGTCGAGGCCCAGCGCTTCCTGGAAGGCGACGGCGTCGTCGATGTAGGCCCGCAGCCCCGCTTCGTAGGCCGGGGCGTCGATGCGGCCCTGCCGGTGCCGGGCGCGGAGGGACCGGATCGCCGGGGTCTGGGGGAACGACCCGATGGTCGTCGTCGGCAACGGCGGGAGGCCGAGGTGGGCGGTCTGGGCCTGGCGACGAACCGGGTAGGGCGACGTCCGTCGTTCGAGGTCCCCGCCGTCCTCCGACAACCGCTCGGCCACCGCCGGGTCGTGGACCCGCGGCGACACCGCCCGGGATGCGGCGGCGGCGCTCGATTCGGCCAGGGCGTCGGCCACGGCCTCACGACCCTCGTTGAGCCCGCGAGCCAGGATGGCGACCTCCTCCAGCCGCTGCACGGCAAAGGCCAGCCAGCTCCGCAGCTCCGGGTCCAAGGTGGGCTCGAGGTCGAGGTCCACCGGGAGGTGGAGCAGCGAGCACGACGGGCCGACCATCAACCGGTCGCCGCCCAACTTGCGGTGGAGGTGCTCCAACCGGTCCAAGGTCGCCGCCAGGTCGGTGCGCCAGACATTGCGGCCGTCGACCGCACCCACCGACAGGGCCAGCGAATCCGGAGCATCGGCCACCGCCTGGTCCACCTGGGCCGGATCGGCGACGTCGTCGAGATGGAGGGCGTCGACCGGGAGGCCAAGGGCGGTCGGGAGGTTGCCGCCGAGACCGGCGAAGTAGGTGGCGACGAGGACCCGGAGGTCCGGCGCCGCCTCCCGCAGGGCGGCATAGGTAGGGGCGAACGCCTCCCGCTGCTCCCGATTGAGATCGAGGGCGAGCACCGGCTCGTCGAGCTGCACCCACGACGCCCCGGCGGCCGCCAGGGCTTCGAGGAGGGCGGCGTAGACCTCGGCCAGGGCGGGGAGCAGCTCCACGTTGCTGCCCCGGCCGACGTGTTTGGACAGCAGCAGGAAGGAGACGGGGCCGAGCACGACCGGCCGGGTGGCGATGCCGAGGGCCGACGCCTGGCGGAGCTCGCCGACGGGCTTCGTCGGGTCGAGGGCGAAGGGTTGGCCGGACGCCAGCTCGGGGACGAGGTAGTGGTAGTTGGTGTCGAACCACTTGGTCATCTCGAGGGCCGTGACCCCCCGGCCGTCGAGCGTCCCACCCCGCGCCATGGCGAAGTAGCGGTCGAGGGGGTCGGCGCCGACGGCCTGGTGACGCTCCGGGATGGCCCCGACCAGGACGGCGGTGTCCAGGACGTGGTCGTAGAGGGAGAAGTCACCGGACGGCACGTGGTCGATCCCGACCTCGACGTGGAACCGCCAGGCCGACGCTCGGAGCTGGGCGGCCGACGCCTCCAGCTCGTCCGCGGCGACGCTCCCCGCCCAGTAGCCCTCCAGCGATCGCTTGAGCTCTCGTCGGGGACCCATCCGCGGGAACCCCAGGTTCGTGGCCAGAACGCTCATCACGCCGACCCTACCGGTGGGGCCTGGGTTGCCCCCCGGGATCGGAGGGGTTGCTTTGGGTGCTAACCAGCCCCGTTCGGGGACGCCGGGACGCCGAGCGCCTCCAGGATCCGACGGGCACCCTGGGTCGGGGTGACGGTGCGCTGGAGGACCTCCCGCTCCAGCTCGGCCCCGAGCGCCCGGACGGCCGGGTCGGTGCGGAGGCGGTCGAGCAGGCCGTGCCTGACCATGGCCCACATCCACTCGCGCTGCTGCTGGTTGCGCCGTTCCTCCAGCAGTCCGGCCCCGGCGAGCGCCGCCTGATGGCGGACGACGACGTCCCACAGCTCGTCGATCCCGGTGCCCTCGAGCCCGCTGCACACCAGCACCTGCGGCGTCCACGCCGGGCTGGCGGCGTCGAAGAGGTGCAGGGCGTCGCCGAGCTCGCGGGCCACCCGGGCCGCTTCGGCCGCCCGGTCACCGTCGGCCTTGTTCACGGCGACGACGTCCGCCAGCTCCAGCACCCCCCGCTTGATCCCCTGGAGGGAGTCCCCGGTGCCCGGCACGGTGAGGAGGACGAAGGAGTCCACCATGTCGGCCACCGCCGCCTCGGACTGGCCGGTGCCGACGGTCTCGACGATCACCACGTCGTAGCCGGCGGCCTCCACCACCACCATGGCCTCGCGGGTGGACCGGGCCACCCCGCCGAGCCAGCCGGCGGACGGCGACGGCCGGATGAACGCCCGGGGGTCGACCGCCAAGGCCGCCATGCGGGTCTTGTCCCCGAGGATGCTGCCCCCCCGGCGGGTCGACGAAGGGTCCACCGCCAGGACCGCCACCCGGTGGTCGGCGGCGGTGAGGGTCGTCCCCAGGCGGTCGATACAGGTGGACTTGCCGGCCCCGGGAATGCCGGAGATACCGACCCGCCGGGACCGTCCGGCGTGGGGCAGCAGCTCGAGGAGCAGCTCCTGCGCCAGCGCGGCATGGTCGGGCCGGGTCGACTCGACCAGCGTGATCGCCTTCGCCACCAGCGCTCGGTCACCGGCCAGGATGCCGGCCACGCACTCGTCGATGCTGGTCGGCAGTCCGGCGGGTGCGGTCACGAACCCGTGAGGTCGGGGTCGAGCGTCACCAGGAGGTCGAGGGCGGCCTCGGCGATGACGGTGCCGGGCGGGAAGATCGCCGACGCCCCGGCCGCCCGGAGCTCGTCGAAGTCCTGCGGAGGGATCACCCCGCCCACCACCACCATGATGTCCTGGCGGCCAGCCGCCGCCAGCTCCCGCTTCAGCTCCGGCACCAGGGTGAGGTGGCCGGCGGCCAGGGAGGAGACGCCGACGATGTGCACGTCGTCCTCCACCGCCTGGCGGGCCACCTCGGCCGGAGTCTGGAACAGCGGGCCGACGTCGACGTCGAAGCCCAGGTCGGCGAAGGCGGTGGCGATGACCTTCTGGCCCCGGTCGTGCCCGTCCTGCCCCATCTTGGCCACCAGGATGCGGGGCCGGCGACCGTGCCGCTCGGCGAACACCTCGACGACCGACCGGACCCGGCGGGCGGCCGGCGACTCCCCCACCTCGGCGCGGTACACCCCCGAGATGGTACGGATCCGGGCGGTGTGCCGGCCGTACACCTTCTCCAGGGCCTCGCTGATCTCCCCCACCGTCGCCCGGTCCCGGGCGGCGTCGACGGCCAGCTTCAACAGGTTGTGGTCCAACCCTGCGGGGCGAGTCCCCTCGGCGGCCATCCCGGCGGCGGCGGTCAGCCGGTCGAGGGCGGCCGTGCACGCCGCCTCGTCCCGCTCGTGGCGGAGCTGGCGGAGCTTGGCGATCTGGCTGGCCCGGACGGCCGAGTTGTCGACCTTCAGCACCTCGATGGGGTCGTCGACGTCCGGCCGGTACTTGTTGACGCCGACCACCGTCTGGCGGCCCGAGTCGATCCGGGCCTGGGTCCGGGCCGCCACCTCCTCGATGCGCATCTTCGGGATGCCCGCCTCGATGGCCTTGGTCATCCCCCCGGCGGCCTCCACCTCTTCGATGTGGCCCCAGGCCCGACGGGCCAGTTCGTAGGTCAGCCGCTCGACGTGGTAGCTGCCACCCCAGGGGTCGATGGTGCGACCGGTCGCCGACTCGTGCTGCAGGAACAGCTGGGTGTTGCGGGCGATGCGGGCGCTGAAGTCGGTGGGCAGCCCCAGGGCTTCGTCGAGGGCGTTGGTGTGCAGCGACTGGGTGTGCCCCTGGGTGGCCGCCATGGCCTCGACGCAGGTGCGCATGACGTTGTTGAACACGTCCTGGGCGGTCAGCGACCACCCGGACGTCTGGCAGTGGGTCCGCAGCGACAACGACTTGTCGCTGGTCGGCGAGAACTGCTTCACCAGCTTCGCCCACAGCAGCCGGGCGGCCCGCATCTTGGCCACCTCGGTGAAGAAGTGCATGCCGATGGCCCAGAAGAACGACAGCCGGGGGGCGAAGGCGTCGATGGTGAGCCCGGCGTCGAGCCCGGCGCGGATGTACTCGATGCCGTCGGCCAGGGTGTACCCGAGCTCCAGGTCCGCCGAGGCGCCGGCCTCCTGCATGTGGTACCCGGAGATGGAGATGGAGTTGAACCGGGGCATCTCCACCGAGGTGTAGGCGAAGATGTCCGAGATGATCCGCATCGACGGCGTCGGGGGGTAGATGTAGGTGTTGCGGACCATGAACTCTTTGAGGACGTCGTTCTGGATGGTGCCGGCCAACGCCTTCGGCTGCACCCCCTGCTCCTCCCCGGCCAGGATGAAGAGCGCCATCACCGGCAGCACGGCCCCGTTCATGGTCATCGACACCGACATCTGGTCCAACGGGATGCCGTCGAAGAGCTGCCGCATGTCCAGGATCGAGTCGATGGCCACCCCGGCCATGCCGACGTCGCCGGACACCCGGGGGTGGTCGCTGTCGTAGCCGCGGTGGGTGGCCAGGTCGAAGGCCACCGACAGCCCCTTCTGGCCGGCGGCCAGGTTGCGGCGGTAGAAGGCGTTCGACTCCTCCGCCGTCGAGAACCCGGCGTACTGGCGGATCGTCCACGGCTGGTTCACGTACATCGTCGGGTACGGGCCCCGGAGGTAGGGCACCAGGCCGGGGTAGGTGTCGAGGAAGTCGAGGCCCTCCAGGGACTCGGCGGTGTCCAGCGGGGGCAGCGTGATCCCTTCGGGCGTCTCCAGCCCCAGGGCGTCGACTGGCTCGCCCGTGGCCGCTTCCGCCGCCTGCCGCCACTCGGCCAGGGAGGCGGCGGAGGTTGCGGCGCCGCCCGGCCCGGAGCCGGAGCCGGCGCCGGACGCGAAGGGGACGTCGGCGAACGTCGGGATCACGTGGTCGTGGGTCACGTGGTCGTGGCTCATGCCACCCCCACCGCCTGCAGGGCCCGGGTGAGGGCGTCGAGGACGTCGCAGCCGGTGTACACCAACTCGTCGACACCGGCGGCCAGCAGCGGGTCCCCGACCGGGCCCGGCCGGGTGGCCGCGTAGATGCGGGTCAACCCGACTCCGGCGACCACCCCGGCCACGGCGGCGCCGTACTCGGCGTAGAGGGCGTCGGAGGTGCACAGGCAGGCCAGATGGGCGCCGCTCTCGGCGATCCACCGGCGGACGTGACCGGCCTCGGGAACGACGTCGGCGCCGGCATCGGCGTGGCCGCCGGCGTCGGCGGTGACCGTCCGGAACCCGGCGGTCTCGAAGAAGCCCTTGGCGTAGGTGGCCCGGGCGGTGAAGGCGGCAGCCGGCCCCAGGCGGATGAGGAGGACGGTCGGCTGGACGTCGTGGACCCGCTCGTACTCGTCGGTCCGCTCCCGGAGGGCTTCGAAGGCTTCGCCGTAGCGCCGGCGGGGCAGGCCACCGGGACCCGGTACCGAATGCCGCGTTCCGGCATGCCCCGTTCCGGAATGGTGGTGGAGCACGGCGTCGCCGGCGACCGGCGGCACCTCGTCGCCGAGGTTGGGGAAGTCGCTGACGCCGACCAGGGTGTCGGTCCGCCGGGCGACCTGGGCGGCCCGACGGTCCCAGGTAGCCTCGATCCGGTCCTGCACCAGCCGGGACTCCAGGGCGGCGGCCATCCCGCCGGCGGCCTCGATCTCGCGGACCCAGGTCCACGCCTGTCGGGCCAGGGCGTCGGTCAGCCATTCGACGTACCACGACCCACCGGCCGGATCGATGACCCGGGCCAGCTGTGACTCCTCCAGCAGGAGCAGATGGGTGTTCCGGGCCATCCGGCGCCCGAGGTCGGTCGGGCCCTTCGGGTCGACCAACAGGTCGTGCGGCTCGACCGTGATGGCATCGGCCCCGCCCACCCCGGCGGCGAAGCAGGCGGTGGTGTTCCGCAACAGGTTCACCCACGGGTCGTAGCGGGTGAGCATCGCCCGGGAGGTGAGGACGTGCTGGCGCTGGCCACCCCGCTCGGGGACCCCGAGAACTTCGGCCACCCGGGCCCAGAGGCGCCGGGCCGCCCGGAGCTTGGCGGTGGTGCCGAACTGGTCGGCGGTGGCCGCCAGGCGGAACTCGAGCTGGTCGAACGCCTGCCCGACCTCGAGGCCCTCGTCGGTGAGGAAGCGCAGGTAGGCGAGGCCGGTGGCGGTGGCGCAGGCCAGCTCCTCGGCGTCCGACGCCCCGGCCTCGTGGTATCGGGTGGCATCGACCACCCAGCTCCGCACCCCGGGCCACCGAGCGACGCTGGCCGACGCCAGGCCGGCCGCCACCTCCACCTCGGCGGGGTCGACGGGGATCCCCCGAGAGGCGGCGTCGCCGATCGGGTCGAGGCCGAGCACCCCGGCGGCGTCCGCCGGCGGGACCTGCCGCCGCTCCCACAACGCCAGGAGCGCCTCGGCGGCCTGCGGGCCGAAGGTGGTGTCGAGGGCCACGGTGGCCAGGTCGAGATAGACCCCGTCCAGGGCGGCGTCGAGCAGGTCGACATCGACGGCGGCGGCGTCGCCCGCCGGCCCCGGCCGCAGGAAGACCGACGTGCCGCCCCGCTCGAGGTGGTCGAGGGCTGCCCTGGCCCCGCGGGCGGCCACTTCGGCGAGGTCCACCGGTTGGCGGACGTCCCATCCCCCGCGGACGCCGCCCAGCACGGACCTTCCCCGGACGTAGGGCCAGGAACCCGGCAGGCCCGCCGCCGGGACCTCGGCCGACTGGTCCGGCCTGGTGTAGAGGGGTTGGACCTCCAGCCCGTCGTAGGTGGTCGTGACGAGCCGGCGCCCGAAGCGGCGGTCGAGCTCTTCAGCCGAGAGGTCGGCGTCCTTGCCCGCCAGGACGCGGTCGACCGCGGCGCGCCACCCGGCCGCCGTCGGAGGGGCGAACTCGGCCGCCAGGACCAGGGGGGCCTCCGGGGTCAAAACTCCTCGTCGAAGGCCACCGTTCCGTCGACCCCGACCTGGTAGGCAGACACCGTGCGCTCGAAGAAGTTGGCGAGTTCGGACACGTCCTGGAGCTCCATGAAGGCAAACGGATTGGTGGCGCCGAAGCGCCTCGGCAAGCCGAGGCGGACCAGTCGCTGATCGGCAACGTACTCCAGATAGCGACGGGTGTCGGCCACCGACAACCCGGGCACCCCTTCGGCCAGCATGTCCTGCGCAAACGCCGCTTCCACGTCCACCGCCTCGGCCACCATGGCGTCGACCTCCTCGGCGAACCGTTCGTCGAACAATTCGGGCTCCTCCGCCCGCACCGTGTCGATGACATCGAAGGCGAAGCTCATGTGGGCGCTCTCGTCCCGGAACACCCAGTTGGTGCCCGCCGCCAGCCCGTTCAGCAGGCCCTTCGACCGGAGGAAGTACACGTAGGCGAAGGCGGCGAAGAAGAACAGCCCCTCGATGCAGGCGGCGAAGCACACCAGGTTGAGCAGGAACGCCCGGCGGTCGTCGGCCGAGCGCACCCGGTCGAGCGACGCCAGCGAGTCGATCCAGCGGAAGCAGAACTGCGCCTTGGCCCGGATGGAGGGGATGTGCTCCACCGCGGCGAACGCCTCGGCCCGTTCCCGGTCGTCGGCCAGGTACGTGTCGAGCAGGGTCAGGTAGAACTGGACGTGGAGCGCCTCTTCGAAGAGCTGCCGGGAGAGGTACAGCCGGGCCTCCGGGGCGTTCACGTGGCGGTAGAGGTTGAGGACCAGGTTGTTCGCCACGATGGCGTCGCCGGTGGCGAAGAAGGCGATCAACCGCTTCACGAGCCGCTGCTCGGCTGGCAGGAGCCGGCGGCGGAGGTCGGCCAGGTCGTCGGAGAGGTCCACCTCCTCGACCGTCCACGTGTTGCGGATGGCCGCCCGGTACCGGTCGTAGAACTGCGGGTACCGCATCGGTCGGAGGGTGAGGTCCAAGCCCGGATCGAGGAGGGCCGGCCTGGCGGCGGGGGCAACCTCCGCCGGGGCGATGGTGGTCATGGGTTCGACGAGGGCCATCAGTCACATGCCTCACAGGTCTCGGGGTTCTCCAACGAGCAGGCCACCGCCGACGCGTCGGGGGTGGGAACGGTGGTCGCGGCGATCCGGGTGGCCGGGCGGGAGCGGAGGTAGTAGGTCGTCTTCAGGCCCTGCTTCCAGGCGTGCAGGTACATCGACGACAGCTTGCCGATGGTGGGGGCGGCGACGAAGAGGTTGAGGGACTGGCTCTGGTCGATGAAGGCACCCCGGTCGGCCGCCATGTCGATCAGCGACCGCATGGGGATCTCCCAGGCGGTGCGGAAGACGGCCTTCACCTCAGACGGGAGGTCCTCCAGCCCCTGCACCGACCCGTCGGCCGCCTTGATCTTCGCCCGGGTGGCCTCGCTCCACAGGCCGAGCCGCTGCAGCTCCCGGACCAGGTAGGTGTTCACCTGGAGGAACTCCCCCGACAGGGTCTCCCGCTTGAACAGGTTCGACACCTGCGGCTCGATGCACTCGTAGCACCCGGCGATCGAGGCGATGGTGGCCGTCGGGGCGACGGCGACGAGGAGGGAATTGCGCAGCCCGAATTCGGCGATCCGGCCCCGGATCGCCTCCCAGCGGCCCGGGTCGGGCGGCGTCACCCCCCAGAGGTCGAACTGCAACCGGCCGGCCGCGGCGTGGGTCTCACCGAAGGTCTCGTGGGGCCCGTGGGTCTCGGACAGCTCCGTCGACGCCCAGAGGGCGTTGAAGTAGATCTCCTCGGCGATGCGGCGGGAGAGGTCCCGGGCCTCGTCGCCGTCGAAGGCCAGGCCGAGCTGGAAGAAGACGTCCTGGAGGCCCATCACCCCCAGGCCGACCGGGCGCCACCGGGCATTGGAGGCCGCCGTGCGGGGGGTGGGGTAGTAGTTGCGGTCGACCACTCGGTCCAAGAACGGCACGGCCACCCGGACGATGTCGCCGAGCCGGGCGAAGTCGAAGGCCTTCTCACCGTCGACCCCGTGAACGAGGCGGCCCAGGTTGATCGAGCCGAGGTTGCAGACCGCCGTCTCGGCGTCGGAGCTCACCTCGACGATCTCCGTGCACAGGTTGGAGAGGTGGACGGTGCGACCGGGCATGGCGGCCTGGTTGCAGGTCCGGTTGGCGGCGTCCTTGAACGTCATCCAGCCGTTGCCGGTCTCGGCGAGGGTCCGGAGCATGCGGGCGTAGAGCTGGCGGGCGGGGACCTGGCGGACGAACTTCCCGGCCTCCTCGGCGTCGAGGTACGCCCGCTCGAAGGCCTCGCCGTGGAGGTCGCAAAGGTCGGGGACCACCTTGGGGTCGAACAGGGACCACACCCAGTCGTTCTCCACCCGCTGCATGAACAGATCCGGCACCCAGTTGGCCAGGTTGACGTGCCGGACCCGGCGCCCCTCGTCACCGGTGCCGTCGCGGAGCTCGAGGAACTCCTCGATGTCGGCGTGCCACGTCTCCAGGTACACGCAGGCGGCGCCCTTCCGCCGGCCCCCCTGGTTGACCGCGGCCACCGAGGCGTCGAGGGTCTTGAGCCAGGGGACGATGCCGTTCGACAGGCCGTTGGTGCCCCGGATCAAGGAGCCGCGGGACCGGACCCGGTGGAAGGCCACCCCGATGCCGCCGGCGTGCTTCGACAGCCGGGCGACGTCGGCGTAGGTCTCATAGATGGCGTCGAGCTCGTCCCTCGGCGAGTCCATGAGATAGCAGGACGACATCTGCTGATGGGTGGTGCCGGAGTTGAACAGGGTGGGGCTCGACGGCAGGTACTCCAGGTTGGACAGGAGCTGGTAGAGGTCGACGGCCTCCTCCGGGTTGACCGACAGGCCGCAGGCGACGCGGAGGAAGAAGTACTGCGGGGTCTCGACGACCTGCCGGGTCTCGGGGTGGCGGAGAAGGTAGCGGTCGTAGACGGTGCGCAGGCCGAACAGCTCGAAGTGCTCGTCCCGGTCGATGGCGACGGCGTCGTTCAGCTTCCGGGCGTACCGGGCCACGAAGTCGGCGGTGTCGTCACCGATGACGCCGAGGTGGTGCCCGGCGGCGACCGACTGGGAGAACGACTGGATGTCCTGGTTGGCGACCTCCTTGGCGATCACCGTCGACAGCAGGCGGGCGGCCAGGCGCGAGTAGTTCGGCTCCTCGGCCATCAGGGCGGTGGCGATGCGGATCGACAGGGCGTCCAGCTCCTCGGTGGTGGCGCCGTCGCACAGGCCGCTGATCGTCCGCGTCGCCACCCGCATCGGGTCGACCCCGCTGAGGCCGTCGCAACAACGCTCGACGGCCCGGACGATCTTGTTCACGTCCACCGGCTCCAGTGACCCGTCCCGCTTGCGGACCCGCATCGAGCCGGCGAACGCCTCCCGGTCCGGCCGGTCCGGCCGGTCCGGCACCTCCGTCAGCCCGGTCTTGGTCGGCCCGGGCTTGGCCAGCTGGGTCTCGGTCAGCGTCGTCATCGGTGCCCTGCCTCCCAGGTCGGCCGCTCACGTCGGCGTCTCGGATCGATCGGTCGCCGGGCGGCCCGAGCACAAGATGTGTGGTCTGGTCGGTTCGGCGGCACAAGATATGGATCGATTACACGCCTGTAACTACACGCCTGTCAACAGGTGGCTTTGGGTGCTAAAGGCCGGGGAGGGGCTCCCGAGGGGCACTATCGTCGCCGCATGCCCGACCCGACCGGCGAGCTCAACCTCAAGCAGGTGGCCGCCGTCCTCGGGGTCCACTACATGACGGCCTACCGCTACGTCCGGACCGGCCGGTTGGCCGCCCGGCAGGTGGGGACCGGTTGGGTGGTCGACGCTGGCGACGTCACCGCCTTCGCCGCACGGGCCGCCGGCGACGGGGGGCCGACGCCGGCATCCAACTGGCGGCCCCGGCTGGCGACCACGCTGGCGGCCGGGGACGAGACGGCCGCCTGGCGGGTGATCGAGCAGGCCCTGGCGGCCGGGATGCCACCGGCACAGTGCTACCTGGACCTCCTGGTCGGGGCGATCGACGACGTCAGCGGCCGCTCGGCGCTCCCGCATGCGCCGGTGGCCCAGGAGTACCTGGCCATGGCCACGTCGGCCCGGCTGGTGGCCCGGCTTGGCGCCCGGTTCCGCCGGCCCGGCCGGAGCCGGGGCACGGTGGTGTTCGGCGCCCCGCTCGGCGAGCACCACACCCTGGCCATCTCGATCGTGGCCGACCTGGTCCGGCTGGAAGGGTTCAACTGCCTGGAGCTCGGCGCCGACGTCCCGCCGGAGGCCTTCGCCGGAGCCGCCGCCGACGCCTACCGGCTCGTCGCCGTCGGCATCGGGGTGACCACGGCCAGCAACCTGGAGGCCGTGCGTTCCACCGTCGAGGTGGTGCACCGGGTCGACGCGGCGATCCCCGTGGTGGTCGGCGGGCAGGCCGCCAGCCCGGACGCCGGCCGGCTGACCGGGGCCGACGCCTGGGCCTCCGACGGACGCCATGCGGTCGCCGTCATCGGCGACCTCGCCCAGTCGAGGCGGCGGTTCTGGGTGGTCGAAGAAGCGGGCGACCCGCCGGCCGCCGGCGTCGGCGCCGCCGGCTGACGCCGACCCGCCGGCCGCCAACCCGCCTTACGCCCCCTGGGCGACCACCGTCGACGCTGCTCGACGGTCACGGACCGGCGCGAGGTGGACCAGGCAGTTGTAGGTGACCACGGCGATGGCCAGGTGCATCACCATCAGGATCGCCACCGCCTTCCCCGGCTGCCCCTTCACCAGGATGTACAGGTCGGGGAGCCACAGCACCAGGGTGACCAGCACGGCCATCCGGAAGAACATCCACCGCGGAGCGGACGTGATGCGGACCACCACCGGCCAGGCCAGGCAGGCCACCACGACGCCGATCACGGTCAGCTTGCCGTAGTCGGCGAACTGGAAGTGGCCGTAGCCCTTCGTCGAAGGGAACAGCGCCTCCCCGATGGCGACCAGGGCGGCGTCGGCCAGCAGGGAGCCGACCAGCGCCGCCACGGTGGCGATGGCCGAACGACCGAACGACGGTGGCCGGTGGTCGGGGGAAAGGTCGATTCGGGCCACCGTCATGGCCCGTTCCAGGGTGTTGGTCATCGTGCGCACCTCCGAGAATCGTTGTACGCCTCGGCCGGCCGGCGATCGTCGGCGGCGGGGATGAACGCCGCTGGCCAGCGGTCATCCCTACGTCGGATGGCCCATCGCCCCGAGAAGGATCCCAATATATTCCTTGACAGATATATATCTGGTCCCACATACTTAAGGCATGGCCACGGGTGCCACCATCGAGGTGATCGCCGAACCGAGCCGCCGGCGGATCCTCGACGCCCTGGCCGGCGGTGAGCAACCGGTCCAGACCCTCGTCGAGGAGCTGGCGATGAGCCAGCCGGCGGTGTCGAAGCATCTGCGAGTGCTCCGCGACGCCGGCCTGGTCGAGGTCCGGGCCGACGGGCAGCGCCGGATCTACCGGGTCCGCCCCGAGCCGTTGATGGAGCTGGACCGGTGGCTGGAGCCGTACCGGCAGATGTGGCGGGACAGCCTGGACCGGCTCGCCGCCCACCTCGACGGGAGCGAGCCCCCCGACGCCACGAATCCCATCACCAGCGACCCGACCATCTCCGCCGACTCGACCAACCCCAGGGACCCGACCATCGCCAACAACCCGACCATCGCCAGGAGGAGACCATGAACAACGAAGCCACCCTGATCCGCACCGGTGATCGGCCGATCCTCCGCTTCGAACGCCACCTCCGCCAGCCAGTCGAGACGGTGTGGCGGGCGGTCACCGACCCGGTGGAGATGCGCTCGTGGTTCCCAACCCGGATCGAGATCGACGAGTGGAAGGTGGGGGCGACGTTGACGCACCACTTCGACAACCACGACATCGACCCGCTCCCCGGTGCCGTCGTGGAATGGGCGCCGCCGCATCGGGTCCGCTTCACCTGGGGCGAGGACACCATCGGCTTCGACCTCTCGGCGAGCGCGGAGGGGGGCACCGTCTTCGTCCTGACCGAGGAGCTGAGCTCGGCCGCCGCCGCCCGCAACGCCGCCGGGTGGGAGACCTGCCTGGACCATCTCGAGCACGGGACGGAGCGGCAGGGCTGGCAGGAGCGGTTCGACCACTACGTGGGCGTGTTCGAACCAGTCCTGGGGCCACAGGTTGGGCCGCCGGCCGGTTACCGCGACCCGGCTACCGCCGACTGACCTCCCGCCGATTGACGCACCGCCTGTCGCCAGGTTGTCCCCTGGCTCATCCGGCCAGGCCGAGGAACACCACCAGCGCCCGCTCGAGGCGGAGCATGTCCTCGCTGGGCAAGCGCCCGAGCCGTTCACCGAGCTTGGCGCGCCTGACGGTGGTCACCTTGTCGATCATCAGGCTGCTCGTCTCGCGGAGCCCGTTTTGGGGGCTCGGCTCTACGACCAGACGCAGGAGCGGCGCCTCGGTCGGGTCGGTGGTGAACGCACAGACGGTCACCGAATCCGTGGAGTCGAAGCGGTCGTCTTGGACGATCACCACGGGCCGGGGTTTCCCGGCGTACCCGGACCCGGCTGCCGCCGTCCAGATCTCCCCCCGGTTCACTCTTCGTCTGCCGAGACGGCCTCGATGAAGTCTTGGTCCTCGTCGGCGCGGCCAGACGACGCCACCAACGCCGACTGACGGTGGGCCTCGGCGACGAACTGCCGGGATCGGACGTCCGGAACCCAGATCTGCACTGGTCGCAACCCTTCCGCTCGTAGCCGGGCACGGTGGGCTTGGACCCGCAGGCGCACCGACGCTGCCCGCACCGACGCTGCCTCCGACCGATCAGCCATGGCTCCCATGTTACATGTAACGAGAGCGGACGAGGGCCGTGTCCACTGCGGCGGCGGGTCCTACCCTGTTCGGATGGCCGCGGCCGACGACGACCCGGTGGCCTTCCGCCTCCGGTCGCAGCTGCTCTCGGGTCGTCCGGCCCGGACGGTGGACGACGTGGTGGCCCACCTCCTGGCCGTCCAGGCACAAGACGGCCGGGGCGCCCGGCTGGCCGTCCGGGCCCGGAGCGCCGGGTTCGGGGCGACGGCCGTCGACGACGCCCTGGCCGCCGGCCGGCTGGTCGTCTCCACCCTGAACCGGGGAACCCTGCACCTGGTGACGGCCGCCGACTACCGCTGGCTGCACCCGCTCACCACCCCTCAACTGGCGACCGGCAACGTCCGCCGCCTCCGACAGGAAGGGGTGGACGCCACCCAGGCCGAACGAGGCGTCGGGGTCGTCGCCGCAGCCGTGGCCGAGGGCCCCCAGACCCGGGCCATGCTGAAGGAGAAGCTGGACGGTGCCGGAGTCCCGACGGCCGGACAAGCCCTCGTCCACGTGGTGTTCGCCGCCACCCTCGAGGGGCTCGTCGTCCGTGGCCCCATGCTCGGCACCGACCACGCCTTCGTCGCCGTCGACCAGTGGCTCGGCCCGCCGCCTCCGCCCCTCGATGAGGACGACGCCCTGGCGACGTTGGCCAACCGGTACCTCGTCGGGCACGCCCCGGCCGGCGCCGAAGACCTGGCCAAGTGGGCCGGCATCACCCTGGCCAAAGCCCGCCGGGCGCTGGCGGCCGTGCCGCCGGCCCGGCCACGGCGGCGACCGGCCCTGCCGGGGCCCCGGCTGCTCGGGCCCTTCGACCCGCTCCTTCACGGGTGGGTGTCACGCACCCCGGTGGTCGGCCCCCACCGCTCGGTGGTCACCGTCAACGGCATCTTCCGGCCCATCGCCCTGGTCGGTGGCCGCGTCGTCGCCACCTGGTCGCTCCCTGCCGGCACCGTCACCCTGGCCCCGCTGGAGTCCATCGCCGACCGGGACCTGACCGGTTTGGCGACCGACGCCGACGACGTCCTCCGCTATCTCGGCCTGCCCGCCCGTCCGATGGAGGTCGTCCCCGTTCGCCGCTGACCCCAAATGAGGTGTAGCCGGCGCAGGGCGGTAGCTGGCGAAAAGCTTTGGCCCGGCTGTCGATTCCCTGTCGCGGCCGCCCTGGCGGAGGATTCTTACCTTGGCCATAGGAGACCTTTGGCAGGCCGACAGGTTCGCCCGGTTTCCTGTGGGCCCATGTCCTCCGATGACGTGGCCGCCGCCTCCAGCGATACCGCCGAGGTGATCGTCGGTGAGCCCACCGAGGAGGTCCCCGCCCTGGCCGAGATCGACGAGGTCGACGTGCCCGTTCGGTCGCGACGGAAGCGCAACCTGGTCGTCGCCGGCGTCGTGGTCGGCGTGGCCGCCGGTGCGGGGATCGGGATCTGGCTGGGCACGAGCGAGTCCACCGGGCCGGGCCTCACCACGACCACCGAGGTGGTGACGGCGACGACGGGCACCATGAAGCAGACGGTGTCGGCGTCGGGCACCATCGAGCCGGCCAGCCAGGCCAACCTCGACTTCGCCGTCTCGGGAAAGGTGACGGCGGTCGACGTCTCGGTGGGTCAGGAGGTCACGGCCGGCGAGGTGTTGGCCACCGTCGACCCGTCGGCCCTCCAGGCCACGGTCGACTCGGCCCAGGCGAGCCTCACGTCGGCCCAGGCCAAGTTGTCGAGCGACGAGGCCGACGGCGCGTCGACAAGCCAGCTCCTCTCAGACCAGGCGTCGGTGACGTCGGCGCAGTCCCAGCTGACATCGGCCCAGACCGACCTGGCCGATGCGTCGCTGACGTCCACCATCGCCGGCACGGTGGCGTCGGTCGACCTCACCGTCGGGCAGCAGGTCAGCGGCTCGGGGTCGAACGCCGACAACAGCGCCTCCTCGGCGACATCGAACAGCCTCGGGGGGTCCGGTTCCGGAGCGTCGACCCCCAGCTCGTCCACCTCCTCGTCCTCGTCGTCCGCCTCGTCCTCGTCGTCTGCCTCGTCCTCCGCCCAGGTGGTCGTCGTCTCGACGGACAGCTTCAAGGTGAGCACCACCGTCGACGACACCCAGATCGGGCAGGTGAAGCAGGGCGACCAGGTCACGATCGCCCTCTCCAGCTCAGGTTCGGCCAGCTCCAGTGGGGTGGCCGGCTTCCTCTCCCGCTTGCGTGGTGCGGCCGCAACTAGCCGCTCGAGCACGGGCGGCTCGGGGACCGGGGGCTCCGGGACAGGTAGCGCTGGGACTGGCGGCTCCGGGACAGGCGGCTCCGCCTCCTCGAGCTCCTCCACGTACTACGGGACGGTCTCGTCGGTCGGCCTGCTGGCCACATCGTCGTCCGGTGTGGCGTCCTTCCCGGTAGGCGTGTCGGTGACCGGGACGCCTACCGGTCTCTACGCCGGGGCCTCGGCGACACTCACCATCATCGTCAAGGAGCTCTCCACAGTGGTCGAGGTCCCGACCGGGGCGATCTCGTACTCGGGAGGCCAGGCCCACGTCACCGTGGTCACCGGGGGGCGCTACGTCACCCGGACCGTCACCACTGGCCAGGTGTCGACAGGCGAGACCCAGATCACGAGTGGCCTCGAAGCCGGCGACCAGGTGGTCGAGGAGGTGGTCACCTTCAGCGGCGGTTCGGCCGGCGGTGGACGGAGCCTCCTCGGCGGCTCGGGCAGCAGCAACACCGGTGGGTTCCCCAGCGGCGGGTTCCCCAGCGGCGGCAACTTCAGCCGTGGTGGATTGACCGGCGGGGGGTCGTTCAGTGGCTGAGTCTTCGGTGGCTGAGTCTTCGGTGGGTCGAGCCGTCATCGAGCTGCACGGGGTGACCAAGGTGTACCGGACCGGGTCGTTGGCCGTGGCCGCCCTCCGCGGGGTCACCATGACCATCGACGAGGGCGAGTACGTCGCCATCATGGGCCCGTCGGGGTCGGGCAAGTCGACCCTCATGCACATCCTGGGCTGCCTCGATGTCGCCACCTCGGGGACCTACCGCTTGGCGGGTGAGCCGGTCGCTGGCCTGGACGAGGCGGCGCTGGCCTCGATCAGGAACCGCCGCATCGGCTTCGTCTTTCAGCAGTTCAACCTGTTGCCGTCGCTCACGGCGTGGCGCAACGTGGAGGTGCCGTTGACCTATGCCGGGCTGGGACCGCGCGACCGGCGGGAGCGGGCCGTCACCGCGCTCGGCCGCGTCGGGCTCGGGGACCGGCTGGACCATCGTCCCGGCGAGCTGTCCGGCGGGCAGCAACAGCGGGTGGCCATCGCCCGGGCGTTGGTCAGCGATCCCGACCTGATCCTGGCCGACGAACCGACCGGGGCCTTGGACTCGCGGTCGGCGCGAGACGTCCTGGGCCTCCTGGACGAGCTGCACGACGCCGGCCGGACGATCGTGCTCATCACCCACGACGCCGAGGTGGCCAAGGCGGCCCAGCGCACGGTGCGCATCCGGGACGGCCTCTTGGTCCGTGACGAAGCCCTCCGTGACGAAGCCCTCCGTGACGAAGCCCTCCGTGACGAAGCCCTCTCCCGATGACCTGGCTCGACACCCTCCGCACCGGCCTGGACGCCGTCCGCACCCATCGGCTGCGTTCGGGGTTGACGGTGGTGGGCATCATGATCGGCATCGCCGCGGTGATCCTGACGGTGGGTCTCGGGCAGGGTGCTCAGAACCAGGTGGCCTCGGAGATCAACGCCCTCGGGACCAACCTGCTCACCGTCACCCCGGGCAGCACCACGTCCTCCAGTGGGATCCGCCAAGGCTTCGGCTCCGAATCGACGCTGGTACCGGCCGACGCCACCGCCCTCCAGTCCCAGACGGTGGCCCCCGACGTCAAGGCCGTCGCCCCGGTCGCCTCCTCGTCGGAGTCCCTCATCGCCGGGTCGTCGTCGTGGACCTCCACCGTCAACGGGACGACGCCGGCCTGGGCGACGGTCCGGAGCCGCAGCGTCACCCAGGGTCGCTTCATCGACGACGAGGACGTCACGGACGGCAGCGCGGTCGCCGTGCTCGGCGCCACAACCGCCGCCGAGCTGTTCAGCGGAGAGGACCCGGTCGGCCAGAGCGTCAAGGTCGACGGGGTGCCCTTCACCGTGATCGGCATCTTGAGCTCCGTAGGGTCGTCGTCCACATCGACCGGGTCGAACCAGGACGACCAGGTCGTGGTGCCGATCACCACTGCCACCCAGCGGCTGTTCCGCTCGTCGTCCCTGAGCTCGATCCTCGTCCAGGCCACGTCGGCGTCGACGCTGTCGGCCGCCTACCAGGAGACCGACGCCGAGCTCCTGGCCCTCCACGGCATCTCGACATCGTCGGACGCCGACTTCACCATCACCTCCCAGCAGTCCCTGGTGTCGACGTCCACCTCCGTGGACCGCACCCTCACCATCCTGCTCGGCGGGATCGCCGCCATCTCGCTGTTGGTGGGGGGCATCGGCGTGATGAACATCATGCTGGTGTCGGTCACCGAGCGGATCCGGGAGATCGGCCTGCGCAAGGCCCTCGGCGCCACGCCGAAGCTCATCCGCCGTCAGTTCCTGCTGGAGGCGTCCGTCCTGGGGCTGACCGGCGGCGCACTGGGCGCGCTGCTGGCCGCGCTCGGGACGGCGTTGCTGCCGCACGTCATCGGCTACCCGATCTCGTTGTCCGCTCAGGCCAGCGTCGGTGCCCTCCTCGTCGCCATGGCCATCGGCGTCATCTTCGGCGTCTACCCGGCGTCGCGAGCCGCTCGCCTCGCCCCGATCGACGCCCTGCGTAGCGAATGACCAACTACCCGTACCGGTCCGGAGCCGGTGCCCGAGCAAGGAGAACGCCACGGCCATGAGGCGGCACCCTCAACTGTTCCACCGGACCACCGCCGGCGCCCTGCCGCTGGTTGCCCCACGTCTGCTCGCACTACCACTGGTCGCCCTACCACTGGTCGCCCTGCCGCTGGCGGTGGTGGTCGGCCTGACGGGCGTCGCCGGCGCAGCGTCGACGTCGTCGGGGGGAACCGGCGGCCGCTCGTTCCCGGGCGCCTCGGGGTCGGTGGCCGCCATCACCGGGTCGTCGATGGAGGTCCAGAACCAGCAGACCGGCCAGGTGACCGTCAGTTGGACCACATCGACCGCCTTCAGCCAGATGGTGACGGTCGCCGCGTCGTCGGTGGCCGTCGGCGACTGCGTCACTGCCTCGGGGACCACCTCGAAGACGACCAAGGTGATCACGGCCAAGACGGTCACGATCAGCCAGCCGGTCACAGGAAAATGCGCGGGCGGCTTCGGTGGGGGCGCGGGGCGCGGCTCCGGCCCCGGCTCCGGCTCGGGCTCCGGTTCGCCCAGTGGTGGGTTCCCGGGCGGGGGGTCCGGACGGCCGCCGAATGGCGGCTCGTTCCCCGGGCGGGGCTCGGCCGGATCCGGCGCCGGGGGGTTCGCCAACCAGGGCCTCGCCAACGGGAAGGTGACGGCGGTCACGTCGACGTCGATGAAGATCTCGGGGTTCTCGTCAGCCAGCTTCACGGCCGGCAGATCCACCGGGAACGGTGCCAAGAACAAGAGCAAGAGCCCGGCGAAGCGTCCGGCGATCAAGGCCACGGCGGTGCAGGTGTCGCTGAGGGCCTCGACCACCTACGCCGAGAGCCAGAGCGCCGCCTCCTCGGCCTTGGCCGTCGGTGACTGCGTCACGGCCACCGGTTCGAGCGACTCGACGGGTGCCGTCGCCGCCACCAGCATCCACATCACGTCGACCGGAGGGAAGAGCTGCACGGCGGGCTTCGGTGGGTTCGCCCGGCCCGGTGGGGCGAGCGGTGGCTGAGGCGCACCGCGTTTCCTGGCGTCGACCGTCCTGGGGCCTGCTCACGGGCGTCGTGGTCGTCGCCGTCGTCGGAACCGGCGTCGGCTTGTGGGCCACGAGGGCGTCGGCGGCCTCCGGGTACCGGCTGGGAAAGGTCACCACCTCGACCGTCCGCAAGACCCTCGAGCTCTCGGGGACCACGTCGGCCGTCGACCAGGCGACGGCAGCGTTCCAGGTGGCCGGCACGGTGTCGGCGGTCGACGTGGCCCTGGGACAGCAGGTCAGCGCCGGGGAGACGGTGGCGTCGCTGTTCACGACAGCCCTGGAAACGAAGGTGACGTCGGCCCAGACCACCCTCACAGCGGCCGAGGCGAAACTGTCCGAGGACGAGGCGTCCCAGAGCTCCACGAGCTCCTCCGGCTCATCGGCGACGGCGACGGCGACGACGTCGGCCAACGCGGCAGCGCCAACGACCACCACCACGATCCCGTCGGTGACGACCACGACGGCCTCTACCCCATCGGCGACGACCCCATCGGCGACGACCGGGTCGGCCACGACTGGGTCGACCACGCCTTCGTCCGGGGCGACGCCGACATCGACGTTGGCCCAGGCGCAGCAGGCCGTCGTGGCGGCCCAGCAGACCGCCGACACCGACTCGGCGGCGGCCGATGCCGCGCTCGCCCAAGCCCAGGCGGCGTGCTCCGGCTCCTCCACGACGACCACGACCACCACCCCGTCGACCACCGCCCCATCGACCACCCCTCCGTCGACTACTCCCCCGTCGACCACGACCACGACCACCACCCCGTCGACGGCCACAACGGGCTCGACCACCAGCGGCTCGACCAGGACGACGACCGAGCCGGCGGGTGCCACAGGATCGGCGGCCTGCTCGGCGGCGCTCGCCCAGGCCTTGGTCGCCCAGAAGCAGGTGCAGGCCGACCAGAAGGCGGTGGCCCAGGCGGAGACAGCCTTGGCCAAGCAGCTGAGCTCGTCGGCGACCACCACCGGTAGCGCCAAGGCGGGCAGCGGCAGCTCGACCCCGAGCACCGGCAGTTCGACCCCGAGCACCAGCGGCACGTCGAACGGCTCCGCCGGGAGCAGTCCGACGGGTGGGGGCTCAGCCGCAACCGGTGGCACCACCGCGGCGTCGAACAGTGCAGCCCAGCTGGCGAGCGACCAGGCCTCCATCGACTCGGCGAAGGCCTCGCTCATCGAGGCCCAGGAGAACCTGGATGACGCCCAGTTGACGAGCCCGATCAGCGGCACGGTCGTGTCCGTCGGCCTGACTGTCGGCCAGACGGTCGGTGCCGGATCGGCAACAGACGCCGTCACGATCAACAACATGGGGAGCTACCAGGCCACGGCGACGTTGAGCCCCACCGAGGCCACCAAGGTGAAGGTGGGCGACGACGCCCAGGTGTCGGTCACGGGCCTCAAGGGGACGTTCACCGGCACCGTCGCCCGCGTGGGTCCGGTCGACCCGTCGAGCTCGAACTACACATACCCGCTCGTCGTCGCCCTGCCGGCAGGCTCGCACGGGATCGCGGCCGGGTCGTCGGCCCAGCTCACGGTGACCCTCGCCGAGGCCAAGGACGCCACGGTGGTGCCGACCTCGGCCGTTCACTCGACCGGTGCCGGCCATTACCTGGACGTCCTGGAGACAGGTCGGATGACCCGGGATCCGGTGGAGGTCGGGGTGGTCGGGGCGGAGTACACCCAGATCACCTCCAAGGTCTCGGCCCAGGCCGAGATCGTCCTGGCCGACCTGTCCGAGGCGGTGCCGTCGTCGTCGACCAGCAGCACAACCGGCACCCTCTTCGGTGGCGGCACCGGTGGGTTCACCGGCGGTGGTGGCCGCTTCGCCGGTGGAGGAGCCTTTCCCGGAGGTGGGGCCTTTGGCCGGTAACGCGTCCTCCTCGAGTGGTGTCAGCGACGACCACCACCCGCAGTAAGCACTCGCTGGTCGACCGACGGGAGCGGTGGCGATATCCGGTGGTGGCGAGCCGAATGCGGCTGGCTCAGAGCGGGCGGATCCTCATCGGGTCGATGTCGTGGGTCATCGAGGGGTACCGCTGGGCCACCTCCAGGTGGGCGCCGGCGAGGACCCGGACTCCCTCCACGTCGCCGTCGTCGATGAGCTGGATCATCTCGGCATGGATGTCGAAAGCGCTCTGCCGTTCGGGCAGCGGGACCAGGTCGGCACCGACGACAGTGCTGGCCCAACCGGTCTCGTGGGTCGACCAGACCACGGCCAATGCGCCGACCATGACGGAGAGGGAATCGTTGCCGCAGCACCGGACGATGGTCTCGTGGAACTGCCGGGAGATGGTCGTGGCGAAGACGAGATCCGTGATATCCCGCAGGGACTCCTCCTGCACCATCCTTAGCTTCGGCAGCACCGTCCGCCGGCGATCGGCGCGCTCGGCGCACAGGGCGGCGCAGGTTGGCTCGCACTCCCGTAGAGCGCGGGCCACGTCGTCGATACCGCCGGCTCTGCTGGCCAGCACCATGGCCATGGCATACGCCACGGTGTTGGTGGACGGTCGGTGCACCACGGATCCGCCGACGCTGCCCCGTCGAACGGTGATGAGACCTTCGGCCTCGAGGATCCGCATGGCTTCCCGCAGGGCCGGCTTGCTGACCGGATACTGCTCGCGGAGCCAGTCCTCCTTGGGCAACACTGTCCCTTCCTGCAGCTCGCCGGTGAGGATCCGTTGCCGGAGCTGGCTGGCTACCAGCTGGGCGACGCGAGGTGGACGGAAGGTCGATGCCCGATCGCCGGCCATTGTCGTCGCCCTACGTCGTCAACGCTCGCTTCGACCCGATCCTCAGGCGGCGTCGAAGCGCATCTGCAGGCTGTCGTAGCGCCGGATGAAGGCGAACGGCGTCCACTGGGGCTCCTCCTCCACCGCGACGCCGGACAACAGGTCGGCGGCGGCCCGGAGCAGCTCCTGCAGCTCCGCCCGGGCCAACCAGGCCCCGATGCAGTAGTGGGCGCCGGCGCCGAACGTCGGTGGGTTGGCGTCCTTCCGACCGACGTCGAAGCGATCCGGCTCGGGGTAACGCCTCGGGTCCCGGGAGGCCGCCGGCATGCACAGGGCGACGGGGGTGCCGGCCTCGATCTCGACACCGGCCACTTCCACGAGCCGGTCCGGGCACCGGCTCGTGGCGAAGGTGATGGCCTCGTACCGCAGGATCTCCTCGACGATCGTCTTCGCCGCCTCGTCCTCGGTCCGCACCGCATCGAGCATTTCGGGGTGGGTCTCCATCAGCGCCAGCAGCACGCCGGCCGAGCCACGGGTCGTGTCGTGGCCGGCGAAGAGGAGGTTCTCCACCATGTCGATCAACTCCCGGGTACTGAGCTTGTCCCCGGCTTCCTCGGCGACGATCAGCTCCGACAGCAGGTCCGTCCCGACCCGCCCTCGCCGATCCTCCACCAGGCCGGCGACGTAGGCATCCAGACCAGCCAGGGCCTGTTCCACCTGGGCTCGCACGACGGGATCGGTGGCGGCCCCGAACGCCAGACCGATGTCGGTGGTCCACCTGGCGAACTGCTCCCGGTCGGACTCGGGGATATCGAGCAGGGTGGCCATGACCATAGAGGGCAGGTTGTGGGCCACGGTGGCCATGACGTCCACCGAGCCCGCCGCCACGACCTCGCCCAACAGGTTCCGGGCGATCGTGCGGATCGTCTCGCGCTTGCGCTCGACCTGGGGGGGCGTGAAGGCCCGGTTGACCAACTTGCGGAGTCGGCCGTGGATCGGGTCGTTGTTGGAGAACATCACCCGCGTCCACCACTCCCAAACCGGGCCCTCGTTGAGACCCATCATGGCCAGGAGGTCTGCCGCCAGGAACCGCCTGTCCTTGAGCACGGCGTCGACCTCGTCGTAGCCCAGGACGTAGAGGGCGCCGTCAATGGTCTGGGCGCACGGATGCTGGTCCAGGGCGCGGTGCAGGTCTGGGTAGATGCTTTGCCAAAACTCCGGTTCGTGAATGTTGATAACCGGAAGTTCGCCAATCTCCATCATCGGTCGGTCCTTTCTCGACGGCTTCCGTTCACCCGACCTTCACCTCTCGCAGGATCCGGCCGTCCAGGAACGCCTCGATGTCTTCGACGATCTCCCGGTAGAACAACTCGTAGGTCTCGGCGGTGACGTAACCGACGTGCGGCGTGGCAAGGACGTTGGGCAGCCGGCGGAACGGGTGTTCGGCCGGCAGCGGCTCGCGCTCGAACACGTCGATGGCCGCTCCGGCGATCGACCCTTCCTCCAACGCCTCGACGAGCGCGGCCTCGTCGACCAGCGGGCCACGCGACGTGTTCACGAGGTACGACGACGGCTTCATGGCCGCCAGCTCCTCCCGTCCGACGATCCCCAGGCTCCGGTCGCTGAGGACCAGGTGGACCGACACCACGTCGGCGCGGCGGAACAGCTCGTCCTTGTCGACCCTGGTGGCCCCGACCTCACGGGCCCGGTCCTCGGTCAGGTTGGGGCTCCAGGCGATCACCGACATGCCGAAGGCCGCCCCCACCCGGGCCACCCCGGCCCCGATCCGGCCGAGGCCGACGACCCCCAGCGTCTTTCGGCAGAGGTCGGCCCCGAGGGCCACCTGCCAGCCGCCGGCCCGCACCGACGCCACCTCTTCGGGCACGTGCCGCACCAGGGACAGCAGGATGGCCCACGTCAGTTCGGTCGTCGGCTCGATGTAGCCCCCGGTGCCGCAGACCTTGACCCCACGCGCCGCGGCCGCCGCCACATCGACCACCGCGTTGGACGGTCCGGTCGTCACCAAGAGCCGCAGGGCCGGCAACGCCTCCAGGAGCTGCCGATCGACCGGGGTCCGCTCCCGCATCAGGACGACCACGTCGGCGTCGGACAGCCGGCGGACGAGCTCGTCCCGGTCGTCGACATGGTCCCGCCAGGCGACGACCTCGGCCCGGCTCTCGATCGTGCTCCAGTCGGCCGACGACAAGGCCACGCCTTGATAGTCGTCCAGGATCGCCACCTTCATTCGTCGACCTCCACGACATCGATGCTTCCCTCGGCACCACCGGATCCTCCGGTCACCACGGTGGCCGGCTCTGACTCCACCGACACCACCTCCCGGTTCAGCCGGGCGTCCGAGATGTCGTCTCCGGCCAGCTCCACGGCGCACCGCCCATGCCGGAGCACCATGATCCGGTCGCAGACGGCGACCAGATCGTCGACGTCGGAGGAGCAGACGACGAAGGCCTTCCCAGCGGCGGCCGTCTCGCGGATCAACTGGTAGATGACCCGGCGGGCGCCTATGTCCACGCCGCTCGTCGGGTCGTCCAGGACGAGCACCGCCGGGTCGAGGTTCAGCCACTTGGCGAAGATGACCTTCTGCTGGTTCCCCCCGCTGAGGAGGGCGTACGCCCGCTCCGGGTCCCGTGGGCGGATGTCCAGGGCCTCCAGCCAGCGCCGCACGTCGGCCAGCTCCAACCGATGGTTGACGACGCCGCGTCGCGAGTACCGGCGCTGCGCCGGTAGGGCGATGTTCTCGTGGACGGTGAACTCCTTGACCGCCGCACCGGAGGCCCGGTTCGGGAGCACCAGGACCACCCCGAGGCCCTTGGCCTGCTGGGGCGTGGGGTTGTCGACGGCCCGTCCGTTGCCGTTCTCCAACCGGACCGCCGACGGAGAGGCGCCCACCATGGCGGTCGCCAGCTCCTCGCGACCCGACCCGGTCAAACCGGCGATGCCGAGGATCTCGCCCTCGGCCAGGTCGAAGTCGATCCCGTCGAGGCGTGTCCCGGCCAGGCCGCGCACCCGCAGGGCCACGAGTCGGTCGGCGGCGGCGGCTTCCTCCGGCAGTGGGGTCTCCACCGTCAGCAGGTCGGCCTCCTCGACCGTCTCCAGCGACAACGTTGTGACTTCCGGCGGTGCGGTGGTGCCGAGGATCATGTCCACCAGCCCGCTGTGCCCCAGCTCGCTGACCCGCCTCGTCCCCTCCATGACGCCGTCGCGCAGGACGCTGGCCCGATCGGCCAGCTCGAGGATCTCGTCGAGGCGATGGGACACGTACATGATGCTGGTGCCGGCGTCCCGGGCGTCGCGGACCAAGGCGAACAGGGCCTCCACCTCGGTGGGCGGCAATGCGGCCGTCGGCTCGTCCAGGACCAGCAGCCGGGGTGCGCCTTCGTCATCGTCGAGTGCCCGAGCAATGGCCACTGCGCTCCGGTCGACCGGCCGCAGGGCGGATACCGGGCACTCGATGTCGAAGGAGACGTGGATCCGCTCCAGTAGCGCCTTGGTCTTTCGGCGCTGCGATCGCCAGTCGATCATCCGGCTCCGACCATGCCGGTAGCCGAACCCGAGGGCGATGTTCTCGACCGCCGTGAGCTCCTCGATGATGCCCAGCGCCTGGTGGACGAAACGGAGACCGAGCCGGTGGGAGTCCCGGGGCGAACCGAGGCTCAGTGGGGTGTCTCCGACCGTCACCGTCCCCCCAGGATCGGGCTGGTACACCCCGGCCAGGATCTTGATGAGGGTCGACTTCCCCGAACCGTTCTGTCCCAGCAAGGCATGGATCTCCCCGTGGGCCACATCGAGATCGACGCGATCGAGCGCTATCTGCCCGGGAAAGGTCTTCGAGATTGTCCGGATCTGGACGACCGGCGTCCCCACAAGTTCCGGCGGCTGGCCGCCCTCACCCTGCCCATTGGCGGTGGTCACCGCACCACCGCTCCGGTCATGACGCAACCCCTGCCTCAGCCGGTGCCTCTGGCGTCGCGTCCGGCGGGGCCGAGCTGCGGGTCAGCGCCACGCCACGCCGGAGCCGCCGCCGGCTCGGACTACTTCCCAGCTGCGTGAGGCCGATGGCGGCGATCAGGGCGACGCCCTGGAACACATTGGGCGTCCAGGTCGGCGCCCCGGCGATGATCAGTCCGTACTGGCCCGTCCCGAGCATGAAGACGGCAATCGCCGTCCCCGCCGCGTTGAACCGCTTGGCCTTGAACTGGGTGGCGCCGAGGAACACAGCGGCAAAAGCCGGGAGCAGGAAAGCGTCCCCCGATCCGGGCGTGGCCGAGGCCACGTGGGCGGTCAGGACCACTCCGGTGAACGACCCGATGACGCCGGACACGACGAGTGCCCCGGTTTGGGTCGCGGCCGATCGCACCCCGGCCAGGCGGGCGACGTTCTCGTCGAACCCCACGGCGTAGCCGTAGCGCCCGGTGGCCGTCTGTTTCAACACCAGGTCCAGCACCACCACCAGGAACAGCACGAACAGCACCGGGATGGTGAAGCCACCCCAGCTGGCCGCCGAGAACTGCGTACCGAAGCTTCCCGCGACCCGCGGGTTGCTGATCGTCTGGTTTCCCGACAAGGCGACGCTCAATGCATCGGCGATCCCGGACACGGCCAGGGTTCCGATGAGCGACGGAATGCGGAGGGTGACGCACACCACCGTGTTCACGAGGCCGATGGCGATGCCCACGCACAACGTGATCAGGACGACGACGCCAGTCGGCAGGGAGGTGTTGATGAGCAGGAACCCGCAGGTGACGCTGCTCAGGCTGATGTTGCCGCCGATGGACACGTCGTAGATCCCCGTGACCAGCGGAAGCAGGATGGCCAAGGCGGCCAGGGCAGCGATCGAGTTGCTGTTGACCACCTGGCTGACCGATGTCGCCGTCATGAAGTTGTGCGGCGAGATGGCGGAGAAGATGATGATGATCAGCACCCAGACGTAGATGGCGCCGATGTTCCGGAACGAAACCGCCTGACCGATCCTCTTCCAGTTCACGATGACCTCGGTTCCCTACGCCGCTTCGAAGCTCATGGGCAAGGCCTCGTACCGGCGGATCTGGGCGTACGGCACCCAGCGGGGCTCTACCTCAACGGTGGCGGCGCCGATCGACCGAGCGACGGCGCGGAGCAGCTCCTGGAGCTCTGCCCGGGTCAACCAGGCCCCGATGCAGTAGTGGGCCCCGGCCCCGAAGGCGGCCTGCGGCGCCACCCGCCGGATGTCGAAGCGGTCGGGATCGGCGTACCGGCGAGGGTCGCGGCAGGCGGCGGGCAGGCAGAGCGCCACGGGGGTCCCGGCCTCGACCTCGACGATGCCGGCGACGTCGGCCGCCCGGTTGGCGCTGCGACAGGTCGAGAAGGCGATGGCCTCGTACCGCAGCACCTCCTCCACCATCACCTTGACCGCCCCGTCGTCGGACCGGGCGAGCGCCAACATCTCCGGGTGGACGGCGATCATCCGGAGCAGCACGCCGGCCGCCCCCCGCGTGGTGTCGTGGCCGGCGAACAACAGGTTCTCGACCAGGTCGATCAGCTCCTGGGTGCTCAGCCGGTCACCGGACTCCTCGGCGGCGATCAACTCGGACAGCAGGTCGTCCCCCGCCTTCCCCCGGCGCTGCTCGATCAGCGCGGCGACGTAGTCGTCCAGGGAGAGGAGGGCGTCCTCCACCCGCCGCCACACCACCAGGTCGGTCGCCGCGCCGAACGCCAACCCGATGTCGGTGGTCCAGCCGGCGAATTGCTCCCGGTCGACCTCGGGGATCGCCAACAGGGCGGCCATCACCCGGGACGGCAATTCGTGGGCCATGGTCTCCATGACGTCCACCGAACCCTTGGCCACGGCGTCGGCGACCACGCCCTCGGCAATCCTTCCCATCACCTCGCGCTTGCGCTCGATCTGTGGAGGCGTGAACGCCCGGTTCACCAACTTCCGCAGTCGGCCGTGGACGGGGTCGTTGTTCGAGAACATCACCCGCTGCCACCATTCCCACACCCGGCCTGACGTCACCCCCATCAGGGCCAGTTGGTCGAAGGCTCCGAATCGCTTGTCCTTCAGCACCCCATCGACTTCATCGAAACCCAGCACGTACAGCAGCCCGCCCGGGGTCACGCCCACCGGCGAGATGCTCCGGGCCTCGTGCAGCGCCGGGTAGACGTCCTGCCAGAACGCCTCGTCGTCGATGTCCACCACGGGGAGGTCGGCCACGGTCTTCATCTGTTCTCCAATCTCGCCCTTGATCGCTCTGGTGAGACCACCATGCCGTCTGGCGACGTCACTTCCGCCCGGCGCGCCAGGGACGAGGTCGGCGGGAACACGTGTGGTCCCGGTTCCCGCCGACCTCATCGGGATCACCGCGGTTCAGCTCTTCTTCACACCCCAGAGCTGCTCGTACTTTGTCTGGTAGTGCTGGATCAAGAAGTAGGGGTACGTGATCTTTGTGATCGTCTTGGGGGTCAGGTACCACATCGGGCTGGCCACCTCGGACGGCTTGACGGACTGCCCGGCGAAATAGCGGGCCAGCGGATCGATCATCTGCCAGGAGGCGTCCGTCATCTGGTACATGAGCAGTGAGTCCATGCTTCCCTGCTTCAGGTACTGCGCCGTGGTCTGACTGGGGTACCGGCTCGTGATCTTGACCTTGTCGGCCAGCCCGGCCGAAGCCAGCGCCTGCGGCAGCCCGATGTTCATGGCCGACTCATCGGGCACCACGTAGTTCACTGTGGGGTGCGTCTTGAGGTAGGCGACGACGTCGTTCGGCAGCGTGGTGCCGAAGCTTGTACCGGTCTCGTTCAATGTGGCGACGGTGCATGTGGGGCACAGCCGCGTCATTTCCTTCTTGAACGCCGTGACCACCGGGGCCAATGTGCTGAACACCGAGGAGCTGACGATCAACGCATTCGCCTTCTTGCCTTCTGTGGCGAGTACGTAGTCGGCAAAGTTGGTGCCGACACGGATGCTGTTGTTGACGCCCTGGACCACGGCGGTGATTCCGTTCCCCGGCTTGTCCACCGTGGAGAAGTCGACCACGGGGATGTGCTCAGACTTCAGCTTCTGGAGCTCTGATGTGAAGATGGCCCGAGGGAAGGCGGAGGTCACCACCGCGTCGGGGTGGTTCTTCACCACGACATCCCACGCCGCCTTCACGGTGGTCGGCGTGAGCCCACAGGGGACGGCGACGACCTTCCACCCCAGCTGCTTCGCGGCGGCCTGCATGGCTGGGGTCAGGATGGTGCATGTCGACAGGGAGCACTGCAGCCAGTCGATCGTCTTCCCCTTCGGGATCGGCTTGGTGATCGGTTCTGACGTCGGGATGTGCGTCGGCCGCTGCTCCAGCGCCTGCACCAGCTTCTGCGCGGCCGGAATGGCTGTCCCGCTTGTCGCCGCACCGCTGGCCGATGCTCCGCCAACGACGACCCCGGCCGATAGCCCGGCGACGGTGACGGCGGCCGCCAATGAGGCTCTGACCCTTCGCATCGCCGACCTCGGTCGGATCGTATGGTTCCCAACAGTTGATCCAGGCAATTCCGCCCCTCCTTGTTCGTGCTTGCCCATCTGCGCCTTGACGCGCAGGTCATGAGAATGCCGGCTCGAGGCTCGAGCGGAGCCTCAGCCCTCGAGCTCGTCGTAGGGGTCCTGGCGGAGGTGGAACCGCAGGTCGCCCACCAGGTCACGGATGATGATCCGCTCGACGAAGTGCCACTCACCGTTCGCCTTCTCCAACTGGTCGGCGTACCGGCCGCAGGCGATCGGCTGGAGAGCCATCTCGGGGTGGGCCTGGAAGACCGTCCAGTACGACCGGGCCACGGCGCTGCTGCCCGACGGATCGACCTCGATGAAGAAGTTGGTCATGACGTGCTTGGTCAACGGCGAGTCACCATGAACCTGCACCACCGACCGGTACATCTCGGCAACGGCCGTGGCGCCGGAGAACACGTCGTCCCCACCGTCGAACCGGACGACACCGTCAGCGAACAGCTGGCCGAGACCGGCGAAGTCACCGGCGTCGATGCGCTCGGCGTAACGCGCCAGTACGTTCGCAATTGCCCGCTCGTCGGTCACAGCCCCACCCCAAGTTTGCGTGAGTCCCGCCCCGCTGCGCCGCTCACGTGTTGTTTGTAACTTATAGAAGTTCTAAAAGTGACTGTCAACCGGTCCACCGAGGCGAACCGAGGCGGACATCTGCCTTCGGCCCTGGTACAGCGGGGGCAGCTCGACGCGGGAGGCGACGATGAATTCTCGGATGTTCTCGGACGAGGAAATGGCCCAGCTCTCTCGATCCCCCTGGGTAGTGGCGGAAGAGGCGCTGGCCGCCGGTGACCGGAAGGCGGCGGAAACTGCGTTGTCCGGTCTCGAGGCCGGCTGCCGCTCCCAGATGGACCGGTACGTCAGCTGGGTGGCCAACATTTTCGAGGGAGCCGCCGAACGGGGACGCCCAGGCGGCACCGCAGCCCTCGTGCAGACGACGCGCCGGTTTTTCGCCGTGTCACCGGACGCTCCGTTCCTGGAGCCCGCGGATCCGGCCGCGGCTGCCACTGCGGTGTTCGAGCGTTCGACGGGCACCACCGAGCTGGGAGGGGCGCTAGACGAGTGGCTGGGAAGTTGGCGGCGCACGATCGACCTGCACCGCGACTGGATCTCGGCGCTGCTGGGGCGGATCTACCAGGATGGCGGCCCCGACGAGCTGGAATGGACGCTCCGGTACTGCGGCCGACAGGGCATGGCGGGGGCCGTGGCGGAGCATGCCGGACGGCCGGTCCGCACACAGCTGGAGGGCTTCGTCCATCTCCTCCACGGCCACTTCGCCGAGCTGGAGGTCGTCGAAGACGACAGCAAATTCGTCATCGAGCAGGATCCCTGCGGAACGTGCACCCGCCAGGTGACCGACGGTCGTTTCGGACCGCCCCTCAACCTGCCGATGGTCACCGAGGCCCACACGGTCACCTGGAACCGTGGGACAACCACCATCTACCGATCGCATATACCGGTTTGGCATGTCGCCATGGCCATCGAGGCCATCGGCGTGCCGTGGCCGGTGAACCAGTGCCCGCACGGGCTCGACGCCGGTGTATGCCGGATCCTCCTCTACAAAGATCCCCGCAACCCCGAGGCGACGGCCGGCGTACCGACGGTCGGCTGACCGCGCCCCGCTCCGGCGAGCAGGGGCGGGCCACCACGTCCCGATCGCTCGCCACGCCCCGCCTACAGTGGGTCGACCCGCAGCCGAGTGAGGTTCATCGCCGAGATCCGCCAGGCCCCGTCTTCCTTCCGGTACTCCTCTTCGTAGTGGCCGTAGCCATGGAATCCCTGGCGGTCGGGTCCGTCGGACGGAAACTCGAGGTAGTCGTGCAGCGCCCAGATGCCACGGGCCAGGCCGGGCCCGGTGAAGGTGATCTCGGGCATGAACCCCTGGTGGACGCTCGTCGCCTCGCGCAGCGACTGTGACCCCATCGCCACGAACGAGTCCCCGCCGACGGCGATCGACTCGTCGTCGGCCAGGCCCATCATTTTCTTGGCCGTCGCCGCGTCCTCGTCGCTCAGCTCGAACTGCATGTCGTCGGTGAGCAGCTTTCGGAGCTCGCCCCACTGCTTGGTGTCCACGAACCGGAAGTAGCGGGCTTTCAAGACCTTGATCGCTTCAAGGTCGTCCGCCGTGTTGGCCGCCTCGTTCGTCGCCATGGTTCTCCCCTCGCCGCACCCGCGATACCCCCGTCACGACCGCCTTGCCGGCTCACCGACGGACGATCCCGTTGCGCGATCATTCTAGGGTGGGTAGCAAGCGCTCGTTCAACTCCCGGACGCCAGAGCCGTTTGGCAACCCAGAGGCCGAGCCGCAGTCATCGGGCGAGTGGGTACGCCCGGTTCACGCCCCCGTCGGCCGTCACGATCTCACCGGTCACGTACCCGGCCTCCGGCGAGCACAGCATGCCCACCACCGTGGCCACCTCCCGGCCGGTGGACACCCGGCCCAAGGCGCTACGGCTCACCGTGGTGGCCTCGATGTCGGCGAAGGTGTCCCCCAGCAGCAGGCGCGAGGACGCCGTGTCGATGAGGCCCAGGCCGACGCCGTTCACGGTGACCCCCTGGGGCCCCAACTCGAAGGCGAGCTGGCGCACCATCGCCTCCATGGCGGCCTTGGCGCAGCCCAGCACCTCGTTGTCCGGCACGTGGCGGGTGGAACAGGCACCGGTGATGGCGATGACCCGGCCACCGTCGCCGAGGTACGGTCGGGCCTCCTGGACGGCCACCAGCAGGTGGCCGACGTTCATGCGCATCGTCCGCCAGAAGCTTCGGGTGGTGACGTCAAGGAGTTGCTTGCGAGAAGTGGAGACGGCGTTGGCCACCACGATGTCGAGCCGACCGAGCTCGGCCACGGCGGACCGAACCAAACCCCGTACGGCCTCCTCGTCCTCGAGGTCGGCGGCCACGGCGACCGCCCGTCGTCCCAGGGCGGACACGGCGGCGACCGTGTCGTCGGCGCTCCGGTGGTCGGCGTGGTAGTTCACGACCACGTCGGCGCCCATCTCCGCCAGGACGAGGGCGATCTCGCGGCCCAGGCCACGGGTGCCGCCGGTGACGAGCGCGGCCTTTCCGGTCAGGTCGAACATGACGGGTCCTCCGGTGGTAGATGGCGACAGTGGCGGTGCGGCCTCCAGCGGCGCCCGCCGGCCGGCCGCAGGGACGTGGTCCGATGGCAGAGGACGAGAGAGGGGGCGGGGCGATGAACGGCGATGCGAACGCCGGCGGTGGTCCGGCGGCGGGCGGCCCGCTGGCCGGGGTCCGCGTGGTCGAGCTGGCCGGCATCGGTCCGGTCACGTTCGCCTGCATGCTGCTGGCCGACATGGGCGCCGACGTCGTGCGGGTCGACCGGGCCGCCGTGGCGCGCGGGGAGGTCCAGGTTCCGTTCCAGGGGGCCGGCGAACTGCGTGGCCGCGGCCGGCGTTCCATCGGGATCGACCTGAAGAACCCAGCCGGGGTGGCGCTGGTGCTCGACCTGCTGGCCGGGGCCGACATGCTGGTCGAGGGCTTCCGTCCCGGCGTGCTGGAGCGGATGGGCCTGGCCCCGGAGCGCTGCCTCCGCCGGAACCCGCGGCTGGTCGTCGGCCGCCTCAGCGGCTGGGGCCAGAGCGGTCCGCTGGCCGACTCGCCGGGACACGACCTCGACTATCTGGCCATGACCGGTGCCCTGGCTTACACCGCCCGCGACGGGCGGTACGGGATGGTGCCCACGCCGCCGCTGAACCTGGTCGGCGATTTCGGCAACGGCGGCCCTCTCCTCGCCTTCGGCCTGGTCAGCGCCCTGCTCCACGCCCGAGCCACGGGTCAGGGCCAGGTCGTCGAGGGCAGTCTCTCGGAGAGTGCCGCCCTCATGATGACCGCCTACTTCGCCGGGGCCGACGAGGGCCCAGCGGGAAAGCCCGGCGACACCCTCACAGCCCTCCCCCCCAACTACGACAGCTACGAGACCTCCGACGGCCGCTGGCTGGCGGTGGCGGCGATGGAGCCCCAGTTCTACGCCGCCCTGCTCCGCCTGTTGGGCCTCGACGGCGAGGGGTTGCCCCCGCTGGACGACCAGGCCGGCTGGCCACGGGTGCGGACCCGACTGGCCGAGGTCTTCCGCACCCGTACCCGCCAGCAATGGTGCGACCTCTTGGAGCGGGCCGACGTCTGCGTGGTGCCCGTCCTCTCCCTCCACGAGGTCCACCACCACCCGCACCACGTCGCCCGCGGCACCTACGTCGAGGTGGCCGGGCAGGTGCAGCCGGCGCCGACCCCCCGGTTCAGCGGGTCCCCACCCCCGCCGCCGGCTCCCCCGCCCCGCCCGGGCCAGCACACCGACGAGGTCCTCGGCAGCCTCGGCCTTGGCGCCGCCGAGATCGACGCGCTCCACCGCGCCGGGGTGGTCGGCTGAGCCGGACCATCCGGGCCGTCGCCTTTGGGGCCGTAGCCACCGGGGCCGCCGGCAACCGGGCCGCGGCGGGGCCACCGGCCTAGCGCCGCTCGTCGTTGGGCAGCAGCGTCCGTCGGGCGAACCGCCAGCGACCACCCGTCTGGCGCAACTCGTCGTCGTAGCTGCCGGTCGACGCCGTGACCCACGTGCGCCGGTCGTCGTCGTACAACTCCCACGACCAGTGTGACGACGAGGTGGCCCGGTCACCGTCGATGTCCACGATGACGTTGGTCACCACGTGCCGGTCGAGGCGGGGCCGGAACTGGACGAGCATGCGCAGCATGGTGGCGATGTTGTCCACTCCCACCACCTCGGTGCCGTTGGCCGTGACCCACACGGACTCGGCGTCGAACACCTCGTCCAGACGGTCGAAGTCCTGGCCGTCCACCAGGTGGATGTACCGGGCCATCGTGTTGCAGACCAGCCGGTAGTCCTGTTCCATCCTCCCCCTCCTTGTCTCCCGAGGGTCACGGCCCGACGTCGTCGGTTCCCCACCGTGGCCCCGGCCTCGCTTCACCGATCTGAATAACCTAGCGCTTGCTCCATTCTCGGCGCTGGCCTGACCTGTCCTGGCGGGCTACGCGTGGGCCCGCAACGCCTTGGCGTACCACTCCCAAGCGTCGACGACGTCGGCAGGTGCCCGATTGGCGGGCCAGCCGTTGATCACGCCGACCAGCGTCCAGTAGCGACCCACGCGGCGGTCCGTGAAGGCCTCGATGCGATCGGCCCGGGCGGCGCGGTCTTCTGGTTCGCCGGGAGCAACGGCTTCGAGACGCTCGATGATGCCCAGAGCGGCGGGTGAGGCGGGATCGACACCAGCCCGGGCGGCGGGACCGGCCAGTTCGCCGACGGCCTGGCCGACCTCGAACTGCGCCACGTCGGGTTCCGGCCCTTCGGCCCGGGCTCGCTGGGCTATTCGACGGCTGGTGGCGATGAAGTCCGGGTCGCGCAGCAGTTCGGCGACCTCCACCCAGGCGGCGATCTGCTCTGGGGTCGGGTCGTCGGGCAGCTCGGGTGCCCCCATGGCGAGCTTGTCGCCGACGGCACTGGGGCTGTCGCCGAAGACGGCGTCGAGGTAGTCCTCGACGATCCGCCGGCGCTGTTCGGCCGTCGAGTTGGTCAACTCGGTCATGCGTTGTAGCTCCTCGGCATTGGTGGATGTGGCGACCGCGGCGAGCACCGCCCTTTGGAGGCGCAGGGTTCGGATCTGGGCATCGAGGGCGCGCACGTGTCGACGGGCCAGTTCCGGCAACGACATCTCGGCGGCGAGCACCCGCTTGATGTCCTCCAGCCCGACGCCCAGCTCCCGCAGGGTACGCAGCAGTCGCGCCCGAGCCACGGCTTCTGGCCCGAACAGCCGGTAGCCGGACCCACTGCGTGACGCCTCGGGCAGCACGCCCGCGTCTGCATAGAACCGCAGCGTCCGCACCGCCAAGCCGGTGCGTTTGGCCAGCTCGCCGATGGTCATATCCGACACGATGATGCCTCCACCAAGTGGAGAGTCAAGCTCAGGGTGGGTGATCGTCCGGGCACGACCCCGATGGTGTGGTGAAGTACTGCGTTGTCTCCGTCCACGACTGCGTTGCCCAAGACGGCGCAGCCGGTCGCAGATGGAGGGCGGAGGTGAGGTCGGCCAAGACGGCGTCGGCGTACCGGCTGACCCCGGCCGGGCAGAGGTGGATGCCGTCGATCTTGCGAACCCGCAACCAGGTGTCCTTGGGCGCCCTGGGGTGGAGGGGTGTCGGCAGCCAGCGTGTGTAGGTCGTGCCGTCCAACAGCACCGAACCACCAACCGGGAGGTACATGACGCGGTGGGGAAAGACCGCCGGCATCGATGCGGCGATCTGGTTCCATTTCCGCTCACCGGCCACCCGGACGGCAGGGCTTGTCGCCGTCTGGGTGAGGCTCTCGTCGTCCGGCCCGGAGAGAGGGAATTGCATGAAGACCACGCCGGAGGCGCCGAAGGGGCCGAGGAGGTAGCGGATGGCCGTCTCCAACATTGCTACATACGCCTGGTGGTGCTGCAGCGCACAGGTGTAGGTGCGGTACCCGGGGAGCGAGGTGGCTGGTGTGCATTGGCCGTCCCAGCTCCAGGTGGCCAGCACCAGTTCAGGCCTCTTCGGGCCGTCGTTGTGGGCGACCCATTGCTTCCATGTCGCCCCACCGAATGTGCGATTGAGGCCGAACCCGTCGGCCCCTGTTGTAGTGACGGTCAACTCGCCCGTTGCCCCCAAGGCGGCGGCGATGCCCGGCCGGACCCCTCGGGCCACCGAGTCGCCGAGCACCCCGACCCGCAGTGGTTGGCCTGGTCCGAAAGGCGGTAGGTCGGTCAAGCTGCCGACGGCCCCGCCGGAGCCGGCGACCTTCGAACCGCCCCCGATGGCGGCGACCCGGCCGGCCTTGGCCACCGGTGCCGGTGGGGCCGCCACGACCGGGAGGGTGGCCATTACCACCACGACCGCGGTGAGGCCCGCCGCCACCGGGGCCAGGGCGAGGCGGGGCCAACCCTTGAGGCGACGCTGGCGGATGGGCCGTTCCACCAGGTAGTAGCTGGCGGTGGCCACGGCCAGGGTCAGGCCGAGGCGGGCCAGGTCCAAGGGCAACGTGGAGAGCCCGGTGCGGGCGCGGTTCAGGTACACGAAGATCGGCCAGTGCCAGAGGTAGATGCCGTAGGAGATGGTGCCGATCCAGCGGAGGGGGCGGACCGACAGGACGGTGCCCAGGGGCCCCTGGTGGAACTGGCGGACGTCGGCCACCACCGCCATGGCTAGGACGGCGCACAGGAGGAACCCGCCCTGGAACATGTAGCTCCGGGGCAGTGACCCCAAGTTGCCCACCGAGGCGGCCGGGGTGCCGGCGGTGGCCCAGAAGATGCCCAACACCACGGCCGCGACGGGGGCGGCGACGTGGAGGAAGGTGCGGGCCCGTCGCCCCGGCTGGGGACGAGCGGCGGCCACCATGGCGACGGTGGCGCCGGCCAGCATGTCGAAGGCGTGGGTGTCGGTGCCGAAGTACAGGCGGGTGGGATCGCCGCCCGGGTGGTAGAGGAGGGCCATCAGGCCGGCCGACAGCAACGTCCCGGCCACGGTGACGGCGACCCCCACCCTCCGCCAGGTCCCCTTGGCCAAGGCGAGGATGCCCACCAGCACGGGCGGCCAGACCAGGTAGAACTGCTCCTCGATGGCCAGCGACCAGGTGTGCTCCAAAGGAGACGGGCTGGAGAACTGGGCGAAGTAGGACTGGTGGGCGAAGATGGCGTGCCAGTTGGCGACGTAGAACAAGGTGGCCAACGCGTCACCCCGCAACCCCGACAGGTCCACCTCGGCGGCCGACCCCGGGGGCCCGAACCGGCCGTTCAGGACGACGTAGACCGCGATGGCCACCAGCACCAGGAACAGCGCCGGCAGCAGCCGCCGGGCCCGTCGGGCCCAGAACGCCCCCAGCCGGATGCGGGCATCGGTGACCCACTCCTCCAGCAGCAGGCTGGTGATGAGGAAGCCGGACAGCACGAAGAAGAGGTCGACCCCCAGGTAGCCGCCCGAGGCCCAGCCGAAGCCGAGGTGGTAGGCCAGGACACCGGCCACGGCGAAGGCCCGCAGGCCGTCCAGGGCCGGCAGGTACTGGCCGGTGACCGCCATCGGCGGGTCCCCTTGGGCCGAGGCAGGGGTCACCCGCGGCGCGTGGCGGGGCCCAACGCCGGTCCGCATCGGATAATTACAACACGTTGTCCCTTGCTGCGCCCACCACGCCGAACGCCATCTCCCCCGCCAGGTCCCTCGGTTGACGGCAGCCACCATCCACACGAGTCCGGCCGGAGCCCATCGTCGCAACTAGAGCCCGCATTGACCAGAGTATACGCTCAGTGTATGCTCTAGGGTATGAGCGTACCTATGGCCCTTCTGGGGCTCCTCGACCGTGAGCCCAGCCACGGCTACGACCTGAAGCGGGATTACGACACCTACTTCAGCCGCGGCCGATCACTGCCGTACGGCCAGGTCTACGCGACCCTCTCCCGGTTCGCCCGTGACGGCAAGGCCACCGCCGGAGAAGCCGAGCCGGGGGCCGGACCGGAGCGCAAGCGCTACACCATCACCGAGATCGGTAGGCACGAAGTGGAGGCGTGGCTCGCCGAGCCCATCCCCGCCGAACCGCATCTGCAGACCGACCTCTTCGTGAAGGTCGTGCTCTCCCTCATGCTGGGGCGTCGGGCCGGGGAGTACCTCGACCTACAACGAGCCGTACATCTCCAACGCATGCGCGAGCTCACCGAGCTGAAGCAAGGAGAGAACCTCGTGGGCGCGCTCCTCGCCGACCATGGGCTGTTCCACTTGGAGGCCGATCTGCGCTGGATCGACCTCACCGCGGCGCGGCTGGCCGCACTGGCCGAGGAGGTGACGCCATGACCGGCAGGAATGGGTCGTTGCTGGTCGCCAACGACGGGGTGGTCATCGAGGCACGGGACCTCGTGCTGTCGTTCGGCGAGACGCCGGCGCTCCGTGGCGCGGACGTCTCGGTGAGACGAGGCGAGATCCTCGCGGTGATGGGGCCCAGCGGATCGGGCAAGTCGACGCTGCTGCACTGTCTGGCCGGCATCCTCGTCCCGGACTCCGGCGCGGTCACCTTCGACGGTCGGCGCCTCGACGTGATGCGGGAGTCGGAGCGTTCCCGACTGCGTCGCGATCGTTTCGGCTTCGTCTTCCAGTTCGGCCAGCTCGTGCCGGAACTGACGGCCGAGGAGAACGTGGCGCTACCGCTCTTGCTCGGCGGTGCGCATCGCGACGAGGCCCTCCGAGAGGCCCGGAGTTGGTTCGGCCCGCTCGAGCTCGACGGTATGGAGGGGCACCGCACCGGCGAGATGTCCGGCGGGCAGTCCCAACGGGTGGCCCTGGCGCGGGGCCTGGTCGCCCGTCCGGACGTGTTGTTCGCCGACGAGCCCACCGGCTCGCTCGACTCGCTGAGCGGGGAGCTCGTCATGGGCCTGATGACCCGCGCCGCCCGCGAGCAGGGCACGACGGTGATCCTCGTCACCCACGAGGCCCGGGTCGCCGCCTACGCCGACCGTGAGGTCGTCGTGCGCGACGGCCGAGCGACCGCGGTCGCCGCCGCCATGGCCAGATGATCCGGCTCGGCCTCCGGCTCACCCTCGGTAGCGGTCGGGAAGCGGCGCTCCGGGTTCTCGTCACGGCAGTCGCGGTCGCGCTCGGGGTCGGACTGCTGCTCGCCGCCCTGGCCGGTCTCAACGGGTTACACACCCAGACCGACCGCAGTTCGTGGCTGGATACCTCGACGCAAACGTCTCGGCCCACCTCGGCGTCTGATGGCCTGTGGTGGTCGGCGAGCATCGACCAGTTCGGGAACCAGACGATCGACCGGGTCGACGTGGCCGCCGCGGGCACTGACGCTCCGGTCCCGCCAGGCATTCCCCACCTGCCGGGTCCGGGCGAGTACTTCGCTTCGCCGGCGCTTTCTAGCCTGCTCCAATCCCACCCGGCCGACCAGCTGGGCGACCGGTATCCCGGGCGCCAGATCGGGACGATCGGCGCCGCGGGCCTTCCTTCCCCGAGCTCGCTGATCGTCGTGATCGGCCACCGCGCCCAGCAGCTCTCCCACGCGCCGGGTGCGGCCGAGGTGGGGGCGATCCAACGCACCCCGGCGTCTTGTTACGTCTGTCAGGACACCACCGGGAGCGGACCGGTGCTCCAGTTCATCCTGGTCGGTGCGGCCGTCGCGCTCCTGCTGCCGGTGCTCATCCTCATCGCCACGGCCAGCCGGCTGTCGGCGGCCCGACGCGAGGAACGGTTCGCCGCCATGCGGCTCATCGGGGCGACGCCCCGTCAGGTCTCGGCCATCTCGGCCGTCGAGGCGGTGGTGGCGGCCTTGGTCGGCGTGGCGGTCGGTTTCGCCCTGTACTTCGTCTTCCGACCGCTCCTCTACCACGTGCCGTTCACCGGGGCACCTCTCGCCCAAGGCGACCTGTCGCTGAACTGGGTCGACGTCGTTCTCGTGGTCATCGGTGTCCCGGTCGCGGCGGTCGTCTCGGCCGGCCTGGCGCTCCGCAAGGTCCAGGTCTCACCGCTTGGGGCGACGCGACGGGTGGCGACTCGTCCGCCGCGAATCGTGCGGATCGTTCCGCTGCTGGCCGGTATCGCCGTCCTCGCCTACTTCGACGCCGCCGGAAAGCCAGGGAGCAACGGAGGCCAGCTGCTGGAGCTCCTGCTGGGCTTTGTGCTGCTGGTGGTGGGGCTCGTGCTGGCGGGGCCCTGGTTCACCACGGCAGGGGCTCGGCTCATGGCCAGGCGGGCGGGCGGGCCTTCCACGCTCATCGCCGGCCGGCGGCTGCTCGACAATCCCAAGGCGGCCTTCCGGTTCGTCAGCGGGCTGGTGATCGCCCTCTTCGTGGCGAGTGCGGTGTTCGGGGCCCTGAGCTCGGTGGACGCGGCCACCAACACGGGGGCAGGAAGCGCCGGCATCGACACGCTCGCCGACCCGTTCTGCGCGTACTCGACGTCGAACTGTCCCGCATCGGCCAGAGTTCCCTCCGTGCCGCCACCGGTGCTGCGCGAGCTGCACGCCAGCCCCGGCGTCCGGGCGGTGACGCTCGTCCACCAGGCTTCGTCGTCGGGTCCGGTCGGCAACGGCTTCGGTCTCGTCGCCTGCGACCAGTTGGCCAGGACGCCAGTGATCGGCAGGTGCGCACGGGGAGCATCGGTGGGGTCGATCGGCTACTTCCTCGACGCCGTCCTCGGCAACAACCCGCACGCGTCCACGACGACGTGGCCGTCGTCGCATCTGTCGGCAGCCGAGGTCGCCAAGCTCCCCATCGCCGCGGTCGTCGTCGGCACGAACGGGTCACCGGGGGCGATCGAACGGACGCGGACGGTCCTCGAACAGGCCTTCCCCTTCCAGGGGCCGCCGATCGCCGTCGAGTCGGTCGACCCGGTCACTGCCCGCTCGCTCACCATGATCCAGGACATGACCGACGTGGTCATCGTGGCCAGCCTGATCATCGCCGCGTGCAGCCTCGCCGTCACCGTGGCGGCCGGGCTGGGGGAACGCAAGCGTCCGTTCAGCCTCCTGCGCCTCACCGGGGTCTCCACCCGGCTCTTGCATCGGGTCGTGGCCTTGGAGAGTGCGCTCCCGCTCTTCCTCGTCACCGTGGTGTCGATCGTGGTCGGTCTGGTCGCCGCCGCCCTCTATCTGCGCTCCCAGGTGGGGATCGCCTTCAGCATGCCCGGCGTCACCTACTGGGCGACCGTGGCGGGCGGGCTCGTGGCGGCGCTCGCCGTCATCGCCGCCACGTTCCCATTGCTCGACCGGATCACCGGACCCGAGGTGGCCCGGAACGAATGAGCTGTCCACGGACGACATCTCCACGGACGACCAACGAAACCGCCCGGGCAGGACCCTATATAAACTCAATGTATACCCTTAGTGTATGCTCTGAGGTATGCTTCTCCTTTGGCCCTTCGGGACTCCTCGACCGTGAACCCGGTCGTGGTCCTTTCCCCTCCCAATGCCCCTCCCTGTTCCCCTCCCAGCGAGGAGGGGGAGTCACCCGGTCTCGGCCCCGGCCGGGGAACGCGGTCTTCGCACCGCCAGGAGCGGCGGCCCGCGGGGAGGAGGCTCGAGGTCGTCGCCGGTGCTCGCGGTTGGGCCTGGCCACTGGTGTCCGCGGTCATGTGCCTGATCTCGGTGACGGCGTTGGCGGCGGCTCATCGGGAGATCGACCTGGGGACGTACCTCTTGGGCGGCGCTCACGCCGTTCAACCTGATCTCTACCAAGTCGTCTACCGGCCGACTGGGCTCGGGTTCACCTACCCGCCGTTCGCCGCCCTGCTGTTCGTACCGCTGAGCCATCTCCCGACGCGACTCGATCAAGTGCTCTTCACGTGGGTGAGCCTGGGTGCCCTCTTCGCGGTGCTGGCCACCACCTTGCGAGTGACCTGTTCGAGCCTGTCGCGTCGAACGGTGATCTGGTGGTCACTCCTCCTCTTGGGGCCGGTCGGACTGCTCGATCCGTCCCGTGAGACCATCCTGCTCGGTCAGATCAACATCGTGGTGGCCGCGGCCGTGATCGTCGACCTGACCCTCGTACGCCATGAACGCCGAGGTTTCCTGGTCGGATTGGCCGCGGCGATCAAGCTCACGCCGGTCATCTTGATCCCGTACCTCTTCTTCACCCGCCAGTACGGCGCTGGGCGCCGCGCCGTGGGCGCCCTCGTCGCCGCGACCGGCGTCGGCTTCATCGTCTCCCCCAGCGCCTCATGGACCTATTGGCGCCACGACGCGCTGGACCCGGCACGGGCGGGGAACTTGGCCTGGGTGGGCAACCAGAGCGCGGTGGGCGTCCTGGAGCGCCTCTTCCACCACCCACTCGACCAACTGGTCGTCTTCGGCCTGGTGGCGGCGATCGCCGGCATCGGGCTCCTGATCGGCGTGAAGGCCTACCGACGGTCTTGGCCGTTGCTCGGGTTGCTGGTCATGCAAGCCACCGAGTCGATGGCGTCACCGGTGTCGTGGTCCCATCACTTCATCTGGGTTGTGCTCTTGATCGCCTGGCTGGCCTTCGCCCCCGACCGACCGGTTCACGGGCCGTGGTGGGCGGCCGCGGTAGCCGTGACCTTCTGGGCGGCCCCGTTCTGGTGGGTGCCCCATGGTCCGAGCGTGAAGTACGCCGGCCACTGGTGGTCCGGGCCACTGACCGATTCGTTCTTTGTCGTGTTCGCCGTGGTCCTCGTGGCCACCGGCGTGCGCCTCCTTCCGAAAAGGGCCTTGACGACCGTACTCACGCCACATACATTTAACTGAGTGGTTAAGCGATGGTGGCCCCGACGGTGAGCGCCGATTCCCTTAGTGCGGTGTTCTCGGCGCTCGCAGACCCGACTCGACGGGCGATCCTCGCCGAGTTGGCCGAAGGTGACGCCACGGTCACCGAGCTGACGGCACCGCTTCCCATCTCGATGCCAGCGGTGTCGCGCCACCTGAAGGTTCTCGAACAGGCGGCACTCATCTCGCGAGGGCGGTCGGGCAAATGGCGGGCGAGCCACCTCGAGGCCGCCCCGCTGCGCGAAGTTGCCGACTGGATCGAGCGCTACCGACGGTTCTGGGACTCGTCCCTCAGCCGACTCGACGCCCACCTGGCCGCGCTGCAGGCCGCCGGCGGAACAGCGGTGGGGGCAGGAAATGGCGACGGCCTGGTCGACCACAAGGCCGCCGACAGGGAGCCGTCATGAACCCCGAGGATCCACAGCTGGCGATCTCGCACATCTGCGACGCACCACGGAAGCTCGTGTACCGAGCCTTCACGGAACCCGACCAGCTGGCCGCCTGGTGGGGCCCGATCGGCCACTCGCTGCCGCGCGACGCGATGGAGTTCGACGTGCGCCCCGGAGGCCACCAGCGGTGGGCGGAGGTCAATGCGGCCGACCCTGACCTTCGCGTGGACATCCACATCGACCTGACGACCGTTAGTCCTGACGAAGTACTCGAGGGCGTCATGCAAGCAACCGGCCGGCTGCAGGAGGGCGTCGATCCTTTCGAGACGAGGTTCCGGATCGAATTCCACGACGCACCTGACGGACGGACGCGACTCGACATCCGTCAGTGGCTGCCCGGACACCTGGCCGCCCCGAGCGAGCAGGGCTGGCTGGAGGCGTTCACCAAACTGGACGCCGCGCTGGCCAGTGACCAAGCGGACGGCGGATGACCGAGGGTTGCGAGGTGGCCACCCTGACCTACGTGACGAACGTGTCCCTCGACGGCTACATCGAGGACCAGCACGGCGCTTTCAACATGTTCCCGCCGGACGACGAGGTGTTCGCCTCCATCACCGATCTCCTACGGTCCGTGGGCACGTTCCTCTACGGGCGTCGGCTGTACGAGACGATGGCCGTCTGGGAAACCTCCGACGGCCCAGGGGAGCACTCCGGGGTGACGGCCGACTTCGCGAAGGCCTGGCAAGCGGCGAGCAAGATTGTCTACTCGACGACCCTGGTCGCGGCCTCAACCGCCAACACCCGGATCGAGCGCCGATTCGACCCGGCAGTGATACGGGAGCTCAAGGCCGTGGCCAAGAACGGCCTCACCATTGGGGGCGCGAACCTCGCCGCCGAGGCTCTGAGAGCCGGGCTGATCGACGAGTGCCAGCTCTACGTGTGGCCCATGGTCGTTGGTGGCGGAAAACCGGCGCTACCTCCCGGCACCCGCACCGACCTCGAACTCCTCGACGTGCGCCGGTTCGAGAGCGGTGTCGTACGCCTCCGCTATCGTCCCCGGCACCCCGACCTACATGACCGGGGATCACGGGTCGAATGAGGCGATGAGCCGGACCGACACCGCCACCCGAGTGATCGCCGCACCACCGGACCGCGTCTACGCAGCCCTCGTGGAGCCTGAAGCGCTCATCACCTGGCTGCCACCCGACGGCATGACGGGCAGATTCGAACGATTCGACGCCCGGCCCGGCGGGGGGTACCGGCTCGTCCTCACCTACGCTGACGCGTCGGCGGCCCGAGGCAAGACCACCGCGGACGCTGACGTCGTCGACGCCGTCTTCCTCGAGCTCGTTCCTGGCGTACGAGTGGTACAGGCCGTCGACTTCGTCTCCGACGACCCAACCAACGCTGGCACCATGACCATCACCTGGGAACTTGCGGCAGCCGACATCGGGACCCGCATCGACCTTCGGGCTGAGGGCGTTCCTGCCGGCATCTCGGCTGATGACCACGCGGCAGGCATGGCTTCCTCGCTGGCGAACCTGGCCAACTATCTCGACCGATAGCTGAGCCGGCCAATAGACGAGAGCAGATCAACAGGAAGTCTGCCGACAACGCCCTGGCGTCGAGCGGCTCTTCTTTCAGATTGTATGCGCCTAAGTGGAGGTGCTTTCCCATTGCGACTGGAAAGTGGCGCTGTCGTCCGCTCGCACCAAGGCCCCAGCGCAGGCCCACCAGGTGACAGAAAGACGACAATCACCCGTCCAGGGACCGACCGCAGACCGCAGACCGCAGACCGCAGACCGCAGACCAACAAGAACTGCGCACTCCTGCCCGAGCCAGACGCGCCACCGCCCCGGCCAGATGGCCGGGGCGGTGCGGGACGCTAGAGGCGGTGGTCTGCAGGACGCAGTCTGCGTCGGGGATCCAGAGGTCACCGCCGAGCACCCGGTTCCTTGGCGGCACGGTCCCAGTAGATGCAGTTGACAGAGTCAGGTTGTGACCAACTTCGCCACCGCCGAGTTCCGCTGCGAATGTAAAGTTCGTTGTCGATGCCTGAGACGAACCTCCGGAGCCTCGGACGTTCCCAGGACGCCTTCGACCGGTTTTCGGCCATCGTCGAACTGCCCCTGACGGTCCTGGCGCTGCTCTGGTTACCGGTCCTGATCATCCCCTACGTCGTCCGCCTGGAGCCGGCGGTCGTCGACACCTTTGACGCCATCGACTACCTGGTCTGGGCTGCCTTCGTCATCGAGTACCTCGTGAAGCTCTATCTCGTCCCGAACCGGCGCCACTGGTTCACCCACAACCTGCTCTCGTTGGCCGTCATCGCGCTTCCGATGCTCCGGCCGCTTCGGGCGTTGCGTCTCCTCCGGATCCTGAACCTGGCCCGTGTGGGCGTCGTGCTGACGAACGGGCTCAAGCGGGCACGCAACCTCGCCACCCATCACGGCGTCCATTTCGTCCTCCTGGCGGTTCTGGCCGTCATCTGCGCCTGCTCCGCCATCGTCTTCTCGTTCGAGCGCAACGCCAAGGGATCGAACATCCACAACTTCGGCCAGGCCCTCTGGTGGGCCGTGGTTACGGTCACGACGGTCGGCTACGGCGACAAGTACCCGGTGACGGCCGGTGGCCGCGGTGTCGCCGTCGTTCTGATGCTGGTCGGCATCGGGCTCATCGGAGTCCTTACCGCAACTGTCGCCAGCTACTTCGTCGAGGAGAAGGCGAACGACGACAAGGCCGAGCTCGTCGAGCGGTTGGACCGGATCGAGAGCGCCGTCGACCGGCTGGATCACATCGAGGGCATGTTGGTGGCCTTGCTCGCCGAGAAGGAGTCAGTCGACCAGCGTTGACCCTCGTACCGTGCTCCAAACAGTTCAACAACTCGGCCGATTTTCGGTTATCCAGGAATACGGTTGATCGAAATAAACCCAGGTCAGGCCATGGTCGGCTCTAGTGAACCATGTCGGTCCCAGGACCGACGAGGGCAGAGGACCGCTGGACAGATGACCGGACCCGACGCAGCCCACAGAGTGAGCAACACCACCAGAACTGACCGAAGCCGCATGACCACATCCTTTGGTCAACGCGCCAACGCCCCGGCCGGCGGCCGGGGCGCCATCCCCGGTTCGATCGTCGTGGGCAGGTGCCGGCCGGCGGACGGTTTCGGGCTGGCCATCGATGGGACAGCATCGGTCTTCGACCATGATCGGCACCTCCTCGCTCTGGTGGGGATCTCCCACCGCAGTGCCGTTGCACTGCCCGGGGCCCCCGCTGAGTCAAGGGGCGGCGAAGCCGAGCGAGGACACGGAGGCCGACATCGCCCGCCGAGCGGAGCGAGGCGGAACCGGCGGTGGCGAGCCGGCGTCCCGCAGCGGGCCCCTTGACGCGGTGGGGTGGGCGGTACGATGGGGAGCACTGGGGGAGAGAAGTTGCAAGGGCGCCAGGGTTCGCCGTCGGCCTGGGCCGACGGCGACTGCTATCGACCACCACCTCAACCGATAAGGTCCCCCGAAGCGATCAATCCGCCACGTCCGACGCCGAGGGCTGGGGGCGTGGGCTCCGTGTCTCGGGGATCCGCGCGACGCGCCTCCGCGCGGTGGACTGGCTGGTTTCTTCAGATCGCGACTGTCGACCGGTGTATCGGTGCGTGGGAAAAACCGGACCCGTCGAGGATGGCCCGTGCTTCCTCAATCGAAGTCCTTGACGCGGCGGGGCCGACCATGACGCTGGTGATGGATGGCTCACCGGTCAGCACGTCTTCAAAGGGCTACTTCGTAGCGGCTGCCCTGGCTGTCAACACCGGCCGAAAGTTGACCCCCTGCCACCGGTTGAAGACTGACCCCCCTTCGGGGGTCACCGGTCAGGCAGCGTCGTCAGTAGGCACCCTCCCAAGGTCGCGGTCCTTCAGCCGGTAGCTGTCGCCCTTCATGGAGACGACCTCGGCGTGGTGGACCAGCCGGTCGATCATGGCGGCGGCGACCACGGCGTCGCCGAACACCTCGCCCCAGCGCCCGAAGGGCTTGTTGGAGGTGACGATCACGCTGGCCCGCTCGTAGCGGGCGGAGACCAGCTGGAAGAACAGGTTGGCCGCCTCGGCCTCGAAGGGGATGTAGCCGACCTCGTCGATGACGATGAGCGGGTAGCGGCCGAGACGGGTGAGCTCGGCGTGGAGGCGTCCGGCCTGGTGGGCGAGGGCGAGGCGGTCCACCCACTCCGCCGCGGTGGCAAAGAGCACCCGGTGCCCGGCCTGGCAGGCCCGCATCGACAACCCGATGGCCAAATGGGTCTTGCCGGTCCCGGGAGGGCCGAGGAACACGACGTTCTCCTTGGACTCGACGAAGTCCAGGGCCCCCAGGTGGGCGATGACCTCCCGCTTCAGGCTCCGCTGGTGGTCGAAGTCGAACTCCTCCAGGGTCTTTCGGGCCGGGAATCGGGCGGCCCGGATCCGGAGCTCCCCACCGTTGGACTGGCGGGCGGCCACCTCTCGCTCCAAGCAGGCGGCCAGGAACTCTTCGTGGCTCCAGTTCTCGGCTCTCGCTCGCTCGGCCAGCCGCTCGATCGAGCCGGCCAGGGAGGGGGCCTTGAGGGCCCGGCACAGGTAGGCGAGGTCGGCGGCGGGCTTGGTCTTGGCCGCCGGCATCACGCCACCCCCAGGGCCCGGTCGTAGTCGGCCAGGTCCCGTTCTTCGACCTGGGTCTCGATGGCCGGGAGCGGAGTCTCTTCGGCCCGCATCATCCGAAGGGTCATGGCGTGGGCCGGATCGAGGATGGTCCGGTGCTTGGAGAGACAGCGCCGGTGCCGGGCCACCTCGACGTCGCCGCAGGTCACGACCACGAACTCGAGGTCCATCACCACCTCGATCCTGCGCCCGACGACGCGGGGGTTCACCGAGTAGTCGTTGGTCTGCACCCGGACGTAGTGGTCACGGGGCAACCGGGTGGACAGGCGAAGGGCCACATCGGGGAGGACCGGCGGCAGCGGACGCATGGCGCCCCGGTCCTCGTGGACCAGCTCGGCCGGCACGGCGTGGATGCCGGCGTGCCGGCGGCGGTTGGCCCGGGTGAGCCAGGTGGTGAGCTGGAGGTTGAAGTCACTGACGTCCTCGAAGTGGCGTCCGGGCAGGAACGACGTCTCGTAGTAGCCGTTCGCCCGTTCGTTCATCCCCTTGGCCTCGGGGTCCCTCGGCCTGCACAGGCGGACCCCGGTGCCCAGGGCCCCCCGGAAGCGCTGGAAGTCCTCGGTGAGGACCTGGCGCCCACCCCGCCACTGGCCGATGCAGCCCTCCCCGTCCCACACCACCGTCCGCGGCACCGCCCCCAGCTGCTCGAAGCAGCGGAGCATGCCGGCCATCACGTCGTGACCGGCCCGGGTCGGCACCATCCAGGCCGCCATGAAGCGGGAGAACCCGCTCACCGCGGTCACCACCCAGAGCTTTTCCTCCTGGTCGAAGCCGAGCGGAACCGGGGTCTCGGGCTGCCACAGGTCGAACTGGACCAGCTCGCCGGGGCGATAGCTGGTCCGCTGGCAGGGGTCGGGGGGCTTGAACAGCGGCCGCAGCTCGGCCACCCGGTCCCGCAGGATGGTGATGCCGTGGGGCCAGTCCAGCCGTTCGGCGATCACCGTCGCCGGCATCGTCGGGCAGTCCGCCAGCAAGGCGCAGATGGCCGGCTCGAACGGATCGACCAGCGACGGCCGGCGGGCCCGCTCGTAGTGCGGCGGGTCGGTCGAGCGCACGGCCGCCCGCACCGTGTTGCGCGCCACGCCCAGTCGGCGGGCGATGGTCTTGATACCGAGCTTCTCGGCGAAATGCAGCCGACGGACCTCAGCCCATTCGTCCACGTTGATCATGTCCTCCCTCCCCGGCTGGCCATCCAGCCAGGGTTCGTGATCCAGCAGGTCCGGTGGTGGACCGCCGGGGGGGGGGGGGGGGGGTTATTTTCGCTGTGGGTGAGGGGGTGGTGTTTCACCGCGCGGGCGCACACGTGCTCCGCCCCTC
>Ga0134126_10000474_pt1 | contig 51578 bp, 44 predicted proteins | sample KB31752_FD_96881 | JGI IMG/M metagenome (GOLD analysis project Ga0134126, IMG submission 96881) | Terrestrial soil microbial communities with excess Nitrogen fertilizer from Kellogg Biological Station, Michigan, USA - KB3-175-2 | ecosystem: Environmental > Terrestrial > Soil > Unclassified ...
GCGGCTAGGGCGCCAGCGGGTGGCGGTAGCGGACCTCGCTGAGCGTGAACCCGGCGTCCGGCCACGGTTCCTGCTTGATGGTGCCGTCGGGGTGCCAGCCGCCGGCCTCGTAGAAGCGGCGGGCCCGCTCGTTGGTGTCCAGTACCCACAGGGCCGCCCCGGCGTAAGTGGCCTGGCCCAGGGTGGCCAGCGCCGCGTCCATCAGCGCGCGGCCGTGGCCCTGGCCCCAGGCCGCGGGCAGCAGGTAGATCGTGCTGATCTCGCCGACGGCCCGCGGGTCCAGGTCGGCGTCGCGGCTCGGGCAGAAGCCGGCGAACCCGACCACCTGGCCGGCGTCCTCGGCCACCAGCACGCCCCGGCGCGGCCAGTCCATCTCGGCCAGGGCGCGCTCCGAACGGGCCGTCCGCGCCGCCGGGTCGAGCCCGTCCAGGTAGTCCTGGGGCAGCAGGCCACGATAGGCCGACTGCCAGGAGCGGACGTGCACGGTGGCGATGGCCCGGGCATCGCTGGCCTGCGCGGGGCGGATGCTCACCCGCTAAGACTAGGCCGGCGACCGCCTGGGGGCCGGACCGAGTGAGGCCTGCCGCCGCGCTGCGGCTACCTCGTCCGGGCGGGGGATCGGTCGCTCGTCCCTGGCTCCGGCCGGCTCTCGACGGAGCCGGCCTCGACCTCGGCCGTGGCTTCAGCGGCGCTGACCTCCGGGGCCACCTCGTGCACGTACTTGCCGCCGCGCAGCAGCGATGCCACCGCCGCCACCAGGCAGGCCGCGATGGCGAAGCCGAACGCGATGGCCAGCCCGTGCTCGAACGGCGCCGAGATCAGTGACGGGAAGAACCGGTGCCCGGTCAGGTAGGCCACATGGCTGGGCGGCAGGTGGGTGAGCGCGGGGCCGAGCAGCGTCCGGATCGGGTTGTAGCCCAGCAGGGCCGCGAACATGATCGCGACCGGCGGCAGCGACGCGATCCGCGCCGCGTCGGCGTGCGGCAGCCCCTGGGCGACCAGTCCGTGGGTCATGGCCTGCGGCAGCGTCCCGGCCAGCCCGGCGATGATCAGGGAGAAGAAGATCCCGATGGACAGCACCATGGCCGAGTTCTGGAACGTGGCGCTCATGCCGGCGCCCACGCCGCGCTGGCCGGGCGGCAGGCTGTTCATGATGCCGGCCCGGTTGGGCGACGCGAACAGGCCCATGCCGATGCCGTTGAGCAGCAGGATGCCCGCGAACTCCCAGTAGGCGAAGTTGACCGGCAGCTGCATGAGCAGCAGGAACGAGATGGCGGCCACGACCATGCCGCCGGTGGAGAACGGCCGGGCGCCGAAGCGGTCGGACAGGTAGCCCGACAGCGGCCCGGCGATCAGGAAGCCAGCCGTCAGCGGCAGCATCGCGATCCCGGCCCACAGCGGGGTCTGGCTGAAGCTGTAGCCGTGGATGGGCAGGTAGATGCCCTGCAGCCAGATGATCAGGATGAACATCAGGCCGCCCCGGCCGAGGCTGGCCAGCAGGCTGGCCAGGTTGCCCGCGGTGAACGGGCGGATCTTGAACAGGCTGAGCCGGAACATGGGCTCGGCCACCTTGGTCTCGATGACCGAGAAGATGACCAGCACGGCCAGGCCGCCGCCGATCAGCGTCATGACCAGCGGGCTGGTCCAGCCCATGGTGTGGCCGCCGTAGGGCTGGATGCCGTAGGTGATCCCGACCAGCACGGCGATGAGGCCCGCGCCGAAGGTGACGTTGCCCCACCAGTCCAGGTGGGCGGCCTTGCGCACGCCCAGCTCACGCAGCTTGAGGTAGGACCAGATGGTGCCCAGCACGCCGAACGGCACCGAGACCAGGAACACCAGCCGCCAGTCGACCGGGCCGAGCAGGCCGCCGAGCACCAGCCCGATGAACGACCCGGCGATCGCCGCCACCTGGTTCAGGCCCAGGGCCAGGCCGCGCTGGTGGGTGGGGAAGGCGTCGGTGAGGATGGCGCTGGAGTTGGCCATCAGCATGGCCCCGCCCACGCCCTGGAAGATCCGTATGGTGATCAGCCACCAGGCCGCGCTGGTGCCGTGCAGCCAGGTCACCGACAGCAGCACCGAGAACGCCGCGAAGATGGCGAAGCCCAGGTTGAACATCCGGACCCGGCCGAACATGTCGCCCAGCCGGCCGAAGCTCACCACCAGGACGGCCGTCACCACCAGATAGCCCATCAGCAGCCACAGCAGCAGCCCGGTGTTGCCGGGCTGGAGCGGGTTGACGCCGATGCCGCGGAAGATGTCGGGCAGCGCGATCAGCATGATCGAGCTGTTCACCGTGGCCATGAGCATGCCGATGGTGGTGTTGGACAGGGCGATCCACTTGTAGCCGGAGTCGGCCTGGCGATGGCGCCGGGCCGCAGCGCCGGGACCGGGCCCGCCGGGCTGCTCCGCAAGCGCGGACGGCTGGCCGGGCCCGGGATGGGCAGAGGACGGCACGAGAGTCCTTCCTTGATGCTGGGGTACCTGGGAGGCGCGGAGGCGCGGGACTGGGTCCGGGCCCCCGTCCTCCAGGTTAAGCACGTTAGTTGCTATATGGCAACTAACGACTGCCCCGGATCATTCCCGCCCCGGCGGCCGGCCCGTCCGGCCGCCCGGCGATCATGGTGCGCGAGCACGCGGGAGCGCTGGTGGAGCGACGCTGGAGGAGCAAGGCATGACTGGACTGCTGCGCGGGATCGCCGTCCCCAATTTCGCCGAGGATCCGGCCGGCCTCATCGAGCTCGGCGTGGCCGCCGAGCAGGCCGGGTTCGACGGCTACTTCCTCTGGGACCACATCGTGTTCTCCGACAGCGGCGACGGCCCGCCCATCGCCGACCCGTGGCTGGTGCTGGCCGTGGTGGCCAGCCGGACCACCCGCATCAAGCTCGGCACCATGATCACCCCGGTGCCCCGGCGGCGGCCCTGGCAGCTGGCCCGGCAGACGGCCACGCTGGACCGGCTCAGCGGCGGGCGGGTGATCCTCGGCGTGGGCATCGGCTCGCCCGCCTACGGCGACTTCGGCATCTTCCACGAGCCGCAGGGGGCGCGGGAGCGGGCCAGCATGCTGGACGAGGGCCTGGACGTGCTGGCCGGGCTGTGGACCGGGGAACGGTTCTCCTACTCCGGCCAGCACTACGCCGTGGACCCGGTCCGGTTCACCCCGACGCCGGCGCAGCGGCCGCGGATCCCGGTCTGGGTGGGCGGCATCCTGCCCGCCACCCGCACCGCCGACCGGGCGGCCCGGTGGGACGGCATGATCCCGATCCGCTACTCCGGCGGCCGGCTGGCCACGGTGTCGGCCGAGGACATCGCCGAGCTGGGGACCAGGATCGCCGCCATCCGCCGCTCCGGCTCCGCACCCGACGACGGCGGCAGCGACCTGGTCATCTGGGCCGAGGTGGCCAGCGACCCGGCCGCCGTACCCGAGACCGCCCGGCCCTACGAGCAGGCCGGGGCCACCTGGTGGATCGAGTCGGCCCGGCCCGGCGACGGCTGGTGGGAGGGCGCGCAGCGGCGGGTGGCTGCCGGCCGCTGAGGGTAGGTGATGCAGCGTGACCCGTGACCTGATCACGCACCCCGACAAGGTGCTGTTCCCCGAGCGTGGCGAGACCAAGGCCGACCTGGCCGAGCATTACCTGCGCGTGTCCGGCCCGCTCATGCGCACCATGGGCGGCCGGCCCGTCCTGCTCCAGCGGTTTCCCGAAGGTGCGTCGGGTCCCTCCTTCTTCCAGAAGCGGGTTCCGGCCAACAAGCCCGACTGGCTCCAGACGGCCACGGTGTCCACGCCCAACGGCACCACCTCGCAGGCGCTGGTGGCGGCGGACGCCGATCACGTGCTCTGGGCGGTGAACCTGGGCTGCCTGGGCTTTCACGTCTGGCCCTACCTGGCCGACGACCCCGATCACACCGACGAGCTGCGCCTGGACCTGGACCCGACGCCGGGCGTGGATTTCGCCCAGATTCGGGCGGCCGCCCGCGAGCTCGAGGCGTTGTTGTCCGAGCTGGGCCTGACCGGGTTTCCCAAGACCACCGGCAACCGCGGCCTCCACGTTTATCTGCGGCTTGAACCTCGCTGGGACTCGTATCAGGTTCGGGCGGCGGCCGTGGCGGTGGCACGGGAGCTGGAGCGGCGGCGGCCCGACCTGATCACGGCGGCGTGGTGGAAAGAGGAGCGCGGCCAGCGGGTGTTCATCGACTACAACCAGAACGCCCCGCACAAGACGGTGTTCGGGGCCTGGTCGGTGCGGGCCCGGCCGGGCGCGCAGGTCTCGACCCCGGTCAGCTGGGCCGAGCTGGACGACATCCATCCCGACCAGTTCACGCTGGCCTCGCTGCCGGCCCGGCTGGAGGCCGTCGGCGACCCGTGGCTGGGCATGAGCGACGCGCCGCAGTCCCTGGAGCCGCTGCTGGCCATGAGCGAGCGGGACCTGGCCAGCGGCCTGCTCGACGCGCCGTGGCCGCCGGTCTACCCGAAGCAGCCGGGGGAGCCGCCCCGGGTGGCCCCGAGCCGGGCCCGCAAGCCGGGCTGACCCGCCGGGGTGGCTAGCTCCTGGCGTGCTCAGCGGATAGCGCGGGCCGGAGTGGCCTCCCAGTTGGTCCACAGCGGGCGGTAGCCCTGGCGGCTCCAGAACGGTGCCGACAGCGGGTTGAGCACGCCGTGGTGCAGCAGCGTGACCGCGATACCGGACGCGTCGGCCTCGCGGTGGAAGTGCGTGGCCAGCGCCGTCCCGACACCCCGGCCCCGCTCGCCGGGTTCGACGAACATGAGCACCACGTAGGCCACCGGCCCGGCCGCGGTCAGCGGCGCGATCCAGGCCGTGGCCGGCGGGCGCTCGGCCGACAGCAGGCCGACCGGCCGCCCGCGGCGCTCCGCCAGCCAGGTCCACGGCACCGCGCTGGCCAGCCAGCTGGCCGCCTCGCACTCCAGCGCGGCCTCGGTGCCCAGCCGCTCGGTCACGCTGCTGACGTGGGCGTCGTAGCGGACCACCTGAAGGCCCAGCCGGGTCACGACGTCGAGGTCGGCGGGCTCGGCCCGCCTGATCCGCACGCCGTCCAGGGCCAGGACGTCGGCCAGCGGGCTGCCGTCAGCCGCCGTGGGCGTGCGGGCCGGGGCCGGAGCGGCGCCCGCCCGGCCGGCCGGGCGGGCCGCGATCACCTCGGTGGGCGTCAGCCCGCGCCGCCGCAGGGCGGCGATCCCGCCGACGTCCCGGCTGGGCCAGGTGACGATGGCCGCCGTGTCGGGCTCCCCCGCGCCCGGCACCTCGGCCAGGTGATCGCGCCACCGGCCCAGCAGCCGGTCCAGCCCGTCGGCCACGTCCGGGCCCGCGACGCACGCTGTGAGCCGGTACCGGCGGGCCGTGCCCCAGGCCAGCTCCAGCGAGCCCGGTTCGCCCGCCCAGTGCTCGCAGGTCCCGGCCGCGCCCAGCCGGCCGTCCGGCCCGGTCCCGATCAGCACCGGGCCGCAGCCCGTCGGCAGGACCGGCCAGGGCAGCAGCGGGTCGGCCGCCTGCCACCGCCGGGTGGCCTGCGTCATCAGCGCCGTCATGTGCTGGCCGATCGTCATCGCGCCGGCTCGCTCTCGCGCCGGATGCCGAAGAACGGCGAGTGGTAGATGTACCTGGCGACCACCATCAGGACCAGGCCCAGGGCGACGATGCCGGCCAGGGACCAGTTCTGCGCCGCCGGGGCCCGCTGCACCGAGCGGTAGATGATCCAGCCCAGGAACCCGGCCGCGGCCAGCGGCCCGATAGCCAGCTCGAGCGCGTTGCGGGCGCTTTCCAGCGCGCGGCGGCGGTAGTAGGCGATGGTGGCCAGCGCGGTCAGGATGTAGAACGCGGCGAACAGCAGCCCGGACACGTTGACCACCGCGTTGAACGCGCCCTGCACCGAGGTGGCCAGCAGGTACACCCAGGTCAGCGCGATGAGCAGGAGCCCGGTCAGGACGCTGGCCGGGACCGGCGTGCGGAACCGGGGCGAGACCGAGGCCAGCAGGCGGGGGAGGGTGTGGTAGCTGGCCATGCCGTAGGTGATCCGGGCGGTGAGCACGATGTTGGTGCCCGTGGCCGCGATGACCGACAGCGCCAGGGCCAGCGCCATGACCTTGCCCCAGCCGCTGCCGCCGATGGCCGTGGCCGCGTACACCAGCGCCGAGGTGTCGTGCTGTTCCAGGCGTTTCTGGGAGACCGCGCCCTGCAGGCCCATGGCGGCCAGGAGGTAGATGACCGTGAGGATGGCCACCGCGATGATCGCCGCCCGGCCCGGGTTGACCCGCCGGTGCTTGACCTCCTCGTTGACGTACAGCGTGCCCTCCCAGCCCGAGTAGATGAACACCGCCAGCAGCAGCCCGGCGGCCAGGCTCCCGTGCCCGCCCACGCCGGTGAGGGTGAACCACCCCGTAGTGACCGGCACCGTGCCCGGGTGACGGGTCAGCACCAGGACCAGCCCGGCCACCGCGAAGCCGATCAGGATGACGTACTCGATGGCGGCCATGGAGACCTGGATGCGGGCGGTGATCTTGATCCCCGCGACCGCGATGACCAGCATCACCAGCGACAGCCCGGTCGCGATCGCGATGTCGGTCGAGGTGCTCCCCGTGCCCGAGGTGAACACCGCCAGCACCGAAGGGCCGATCACCTCGACCCCGGCCACCGCGCCGATCACGTACCCCGTGATCATCAGCCAGCCGGTCAGGAAGCCTAAGTACGGGTTGATCGCCCGGCCCACCCACTCGAAGCTGGCCCCGCAGTTCGCGTTCCACAGGTTCAGCCGCCGGTAGGAGTTGGCGATGATCAGCATCGGCACCGCCGTCAGCACGATCACCGGCCCGCTCCCGTAGGCCGTCGCCGCCGCCAGCGCCGCCAGCGTCAGCCCGATCGACGCCGCCGGCGCCGAGCTGGCCATCCCGATCACCGTGTCCTGCGCCACCCCGATCGCATCAGGCTCCAGCCGGGCCGTCGGCGCCGGCCCCACCCCCGCCACCGCAACGGGCTTATCCGTCATCTCGTTCGTCTCCTCAGCTCAGGCCGCCCCGGCATCCCGTCCCAAGGCAGCACCACGAAGGCCAATCAGCCCGCCAAGCCCCGGCGAACCTCGTAAGGCCCGGCAAGCCCGGCGAACCCTGTAAGCCCGGCACAGCCCGCCAAGCCCGATGGACCGCCCAGTCATCCTATAGAGCACTAAGAGCTATTAGTGCTCTATATCGATGGGCGATGTATTAGCGGCGCCGATCTGATGGCGAGCAACGACGTGGTTGTTGCTCTCACGCCGCTGCAACGACGTGGTTGTTGCAGCGACGTCGTTGGGCTGCGGGGAAGACGCCCCAGCGCTGTCAGACCGGGCGGGCCTGGGCGGGTCCTGCCAGGCGGAACCCACAGGAACGGGCCGTTCACGTCACGGCACGCTGGCGGCAGGACGTCCCGGCGCGAGCCGCGCGAGACGGACAGGGCTGATGGGGAGTGCAGGGCCGGTGGTGAAGGAGCGGTGGAGAGAGTTGCCGACGGGAAGCTGCCTACGCGCCGAACTTGCCCGCTCCGCCCGCTAGCCCGCCAGCGCTGCCGGCTCCGCCCAGCCGTCCATCGCCCCCCGCGGCCAGCGCGGACCATGATCACGGAAGTTGGTCCGCGAATAGCGCTGACGAACTTCCGCGCTGATGACCGTCCGATTTCGGGCTGCCCTGACGCTCGATTAGCGCCAGCCGTAAACCGCTAGGCCATGATCAGGACCGTTTGGCCGCAGGATCCTGCGGCCAAACGGTCCTGATCATGCTGTTCAACATGCTGGCGCAGCCGGAAGCCACCACCGTCCGCCAGAGGCGTGGCTGGTGGGGTGGGCTGGGGGAGAGGTCAGAGACGTTGCTGGTGGGCGGCTGGGGGAGGGATTAGCGGGCGGGGCGGAGGAGGTGGGCGCGGATCTGGTCGCGGAGGTCTACCGGGTCTTCACCGCGGACGCGAACGGGCGGGCCGGCGTCGCGGAGGGCGGCGTAGTAGAGGCGGTCGACCCCGCGCCAGACCCGCCAGCCCGGGAAGTCCCGCGCGTACGGCCACCAGCCGGGCACCGCGCCGTCGTCGGTGCCGTCTCCCGTGCCGCCCCCAGCGCGGTCCCGCGTGCCGCCCGCACTGCCGCCCCCACCGCCGTCTCCCGTGCCGCCCCCACCGCCGTACCTAGCGCCGCCTCCGCCTCCGTCGTCGTCGCTGCCACCCGCACGGCCGCTCTCATTGACGTCCATGGCCTCCAGCATATAGATCCTATAGACCACATAGAGCACTAGTAGCTCTTGAAGCTACCCAAGGTTTATGCAGGTCGACGGCTGTCTAGGTTGTTTGGGTGCCCGACGTGGACCCGATGCGCAACCCGAAGGCGACCTACCTGCAGGTGGCCGAGGCGATCACGGCACGCATCAGGGACGGGGAGATCACCTACAAGTTGCCGGCCGAAAGGGCGCTGGCGGCGGAGTACGGGGTCGCCTACCAGACGGTCCGGCGGTCGATGAAGCTGCTACGTGACCAGGGGCTGATCATCACCCGGCAGGGCCGGGGAACCTTCGTGGCGGCGGCGGTGCTGGGCGACGACGAAGACGAGGGCGGGCCGGGCGGCATTTCCCCTCGCGGCTGATAACAGCAAGAAGCTGATAACAGCAAGAAGCGCGGCGCGCCATCCACTGATAACAGCAAGAAGCGCGGCGCGCCAGCCGGTGATAACAGCAAGAAGCGGGCGCGCCACCCACGGCCGGGCCTTCTAGGTGCGCAGCAGGGCCAGGGTCAGGGCAGGGTCAGGATCTCGTGGCCGTCGGGGGTCACCAGCAGTGTGTGCTCGAACTGGGCGGTGCGCTTGCCGTCGGCGGTGAGCACGGTCCAGCCGTCGGGCCAGATCTCGTAGTCGATGGTGCCGAGCGTGAGCATGGGCTCGATGGTGAAGGTCATGCCCGGCTCCATGGTGATGTCCACGTCGGGGTCGTCGAAGTGCGGCACGACCAGGCCGGAGTGGAACGTGGTGCCGATGCCGTGGCCGGTGAAGTCGCGAACGACGCCGTAGCCGAAGCGGCGCGCGTAGGACTCGATGACACGGCCGATGGCGTTGAGGGGCCGGCCGGGAGCGACGGCCCGGATGCCGCGCATCATGGCCTCGTGGGTGCGCTCGACGAGCAGCCGGGACTCCTCAGGCGCGTCGCCGGCCAGGAAGGTGGCGTTGGTGTCGCCGTGCACGCCGCCGATGTAGGCGGTGATGTCGATGTTGACGATGTCACCGTCGGCGACGACGGTGTCGTCGGGGATGCCGTGGCAGATGACCTCGTTGAGCGAGGTGCACAGGGACTTGGGGTAGCCGCGGTAGCCGAGCGTGCTGGGGTAGGCGCCGTGGTCGACGAGGAATTCGTGGCCGACGCGGTCGAGCTCGTCGGTGGTGACGCCGGGCTTGACGTGGTTGCCGACCTCGGCCAGGGCCTGGGCGGCGATCTTGCCGGCCACCCGCATGCGCTCGATGGTCTGCTGATCCTTGACCTCGGTCTCGCCGGTCCGCGGGTAGCGTTTTCCGACGTACTCGGGCCGGGCGATGCTCGCGGGTACCTGGCGCATGGGAGAGAGCCTGCCGGGCTGGAGCGTTGTCGCCATGATCTGGGAGTCTAGTAGCCATGGACGGCGACAAGCACTGGTGGTTCTGCCTCAAGCACAACACGGTCGAGGACGACGAGGGCCGCTGCCCGGGTAAGGACCGGCTGGGTCCTTACCCGACCAGGGAGGCCGCGGAGCACGCACTGCAGACGGTCCGGGAGCGCAACGAGGAGTGGGACTCCAAGGACGGCTGACGCTGCGGGCCGGCGGTCGGCGGCCAGGGGCGGCGGGATGGTCCCGGCGGCTGCACACGTTACTCGATATGGGTAGGAGCCCCCGGCGTTAGCTGCCGGTATCGTGGTGACAGCGGCCAGTGCCGGCCGAAAGGGGTTGCGGTGACAGGGCAGCACTCGGGCCAGGAGCTGCCGGCGGCTGCCGAGGCCCGGATGGAGGAAATCCGCGAGAGCGGCACGTGGGGCTCGTCTCTGAGCACCGCCGAGTTCGCGGCCATCCGCAGCGCCGGGTTCGAGCCCGTCGGCCAGGTGCTCGGCGCGGCCGTGTACAACATCGGCTACACGGGCGGCTACTCGTGCCCGGGGGCGTGGGCCGGTTACGGGGGATTCGTGACCCCGGCCGCGAGCGTGACCTCGGTGTCGGGCGCGACGGCCATGGGCTCGTTCGGGCCGATGGTGGCGACGCTCTACGAGGCCCGGCGCAAGGCGATCGGCCGGATGGTGGCCGAGTGCCAGGAACTGGGCGGGCACGGGATCGTGGGGGTGCGGCTGACCATCGGGAGCTTCCCCGCGGGCGGCCTGGAGTTCAAGGCCATCGGGACGGCGGTGCGCGCGCCAGGCGCGGTGCCGCTGCGCACGCCGTTCACCTCGGACCTGTCGGGCCAGGACTTCGCCAAGCTGATCCTGTCGGGCTGGGCTCCGGCGGGCCTGGTGCTGGGCATCTCGATCGGGTCCCGGCACGACGACTGGCTGACGATCACCCAGACGCGCTGGACGAGCGGCAACGCCGAGGTGCACGGGTACACCGACCTGGTCAACCGGACCCGGCACGACGCCCGGCACCAGCTGGAGCGGGACGTGACGCGGCTGGGCGCGGACGGCGTGGTGGTGCAGGACATGGAGGTACGGGTCCGGGAGCGGGAGTGCCCGATGTCGGAGGGCCGCCGGGACCACATCGTCGAGGCAACGATCATCGGGACGGCGATCGCCCGGTTCGCCACGGCGCGCCGGGAAGGGCGCACCCCGCTGGCGATCATGTCACTGGACCCGCAGCGCCGGCAGGCGGCGCGGGTCCGGCTGGGACCATGAAATAGGAGCGCGATGACCGATCAGCGGCAGACCGAGGGGGCCGCCCAGGCCGGCCCCGAGGCCCAGCAGGGCACCAATATTGAAGTGCTGGGCGTTCCGCACGACGCGATGGCCAGGCTGGCGGAGCTGCGGCCCGGGCAGCCGGGCGGCATCTTCACCTCCGACCTGTCGGTGAACGAGTTCCTGCTCGTCCGGGAGGTCGGTTTCCGGCCGCTCGGGCTGGTACTGGGCAGCTCGATCTACCACGTGGGCCTGCAGGTGGCGCGCTGGGGCAAGAGCCAGGAGCTGGACGTGCTCTCCCAGGCCATGTACCACGCGCGCGAGCTGGCCATGACCCGGATGGAGGCCGAGGCGGCATCGCTCGGCGCCGACGGGATCGTGGGCGTCCGGCTGGACGTGGAGATGAAGGAGTTCGGCGCCGACATCGCGGAGTTCATCGCGATCGGCACGGCGGTCAAGGCCGAGCCCGGCGCGGGCGGCGGCGGCGTGACGAACTGGCGCAACAACAAGGGCATGCCGTTCACCTCGGACCTGTCCGGCCAGGACTTCTGGACGCTGATCCGGGCCGGCTACGCGCCGCTGGGCATGACGATGGGTACCTGCGTGTACCACATCGCGCACCAGCGGCTCGGGGCCAAGATGGGCAACATCGGGCGGAACGTCGAGATCGAGCAGTTCACCCAGGCGCTGTACGACGCCCGCGAGCTGGCCATGACCCGGATGCAGGCGGAGGCCGAGGAGCTCAAGGCCGAGGGCATCGTGGGCGTGCAGCTACGTCAGCACAGCCACACGTGGGGCTCGCACACGACGGAGTTCTTCGCCATCGGCACGGCGGTCCGGCCGCTGCGCGAGGATCACGTGATCCAGACGCCGACGATGGTGCTCAGCCTGGACTCCTGAGCCGGGCCCGGCGCGCGGCGGCGTGCCGGGGGCGGTTGGTGATCAGCACGTCGACGTGCTGATCACCAACGAAGTGATCGATAAGCCGGTCGGAGTCGACGGTCCAGACCATGACGCCGATGCCGGCCCGGCGGCAGGCGCGGATGACGCCGAGCCGGGCCAGCGTGAAGTTGACGGCTACCCAGTCGGCCCGGCAGGTGCGGATCCGGGCCATGGGGAACACCTCGCTGGCCCGCACCCTGGCCCAGCCCGACTTGGGCGTCCCTCGCAGGTCCCTGCCCAGCGACAGGGCGGTCCTGACGTGCGGGAACGAGCGCTTGATGGTGGCTACTGAGTAGTCCTCGAGGGTGGTCGCCACGAAGTTCTCGGGGCCCAGGACGCGCTGAGCCAGGTCGATGACCTCGTGCTCGTAGCCGGTCTCCTTGAGGTCCAGGTGCCCGGAGGCCCGCCCGGCCAGCAGCCGCATGACGTCGCGGACCAGCGGGACCCGGTAGCCGGCCAGCTCGGACAGCTCGGCGTGGCGCAGCTCGGAGACCCGGTGCCGGCCGACCCGGTCGTCGTGGTGGACCACGAGGGCATGGTCGCGGGTCCGCCGGATGTCGAACTCGACGTACTCAGCGCCGGTGGTCACCGAGTGCTCGAACGCCTCGTAGGTGGCGGGCGGAGCGTGCTCCGAGCCGCCCCGGTGCGCCGAGATGAGCGCGGTGCACCCGTCGCTGTCCCGGTTGCTCGCCATGCCTGAAGACCCCTTCGCCCGGCCGGCCGGCTCGGCCCCGCGGGCCCCAGCCGCGTACCGACCACCAGTCCGATTCTCCCCGATCTGGGAGCGATTGCCGGCCAAGTTAGCGAGGTCGCACCTGATTGTCCCGCCGATAACACGGTCATGTTACCGGCCGGACATCCGGTGGACGGCCAGGTTCTCGCGGAGGTCGCCGTATGTGCCCGATCCGCCAAAAATGATCCGGATTAAGGCACTATCGTTCTTGCTCATGGACGGAGCCGCCGGACGCCTCGTCGGCGGCAGATACGGCCTGGACGCGCCGCTCGGCCGGGGCGGCATGGGGGTCGTCTGGCGAGCAGCGCGGCCCACGCGACCGGGGTGCTGCACCGCGACGTCAAGCCGGCCAACGTGCTGCTGGCGCGGGACGGCCGTAGGCTGCCGGCCCGGACCTTGATGATCGTCCCGCCGTGACCGTGGCGGGCGCTGGCGCGGGGGTCGGTGGGCGTGCCTGGCTGAGCTTGACCAGCCGGGCGTGGGCGTACTCGCACAGCAGGGCGTGCTCGTAGACCATCCGGGGGACGTCGGCGTTGCTGTCCACGCGCACCGGCAGGCCGCTGGCCCAGCCCAGGAACGTGGCGTCGCCGGTGATCTCCGTCAGCACGCTGAGCAGCGAGGTGTCCAGCCGCATAGAGTGCACGGCCCGCCGGTACTCGGCCGGGGTCAGGCAGAGTGAGAACGGGATGTTCATCAGGCACAGCGCGGTCTGGATGTCGAGCCGCAGGAGCCGCCTGCGGTGGGGCTCGGGGTTGATGTCGGGGATGGCGAGCATGCCGAAGTCCAGACTGGCGGGGTCACGCGCCTGCAGCGGGGCGGCCCGGCCGAGAGCCAGCAGGACCCGGTAGACGTTCAGGTCGTGCTCGATGACCGCGCGGTTGCCGAGGTCGGCCAGCGCCGTGGGACGGAGGGTGACGTCGGCTGGGGTCCCCGCGGTGTCGAGCGGCACGGCCGCGTTGCGGGCGCAGAAGCTGAGCAGGTTCGTCTCCACGATGAAGTGCCTGATCAGCAGGCTGACAGCGGTGGGGGAGACGAACCGGCGCAGGAACCACAGGCACAGCCGGTCCATGGTGACGTGGGCCGAGAACCGCACCGGGCAGGCCCGCTTGGCCGCGACGATGACGGTGACGGCGACACGGGACAGGATCCGCATCCAGGGGTAGAGCAGCGCCCGGCTGCGGCGGCGCTGGTCGGAGATGATCAGCAGCAGCGTCTCCTGGTCGATGGGGATGGACGGGTCGACGGCCATGACCTCCCAGAGCGAGGGCTCCGCGGGCTCGGCCGGCTGACCAGGCGCGGCGGCGGGCTCAGACATGGTCGAGCTCCTCGAGTTGAAGGGCGTACAGGCGGGCCACCACGCGGGCGGTCCTGGCCACGGCGGCCAGCGCCGCGTCGTCGAGCAGGCCCGACGTCAGCGCGGCCCGCAGCACCTCGAAGTGCTCGTCGTCGCCGTCCGCGTGATAGCGCAGGAAGCTGAGCTGCTCGTCGGCCAGGCCCAGGCTGGCCTGGAGCCGGTCGGCCCAGCCCGCCGCGTTGCGTGCGCCCAGGCCCTCGATCACGAACATCGCGCCGAGCAGGTCCACCGGGTCGGGCTGCCCCGCGCGGTGGAACATGAACGCCGACAGCGCGGCCGACCCGATGTTAGCCGGGGTGGCGGCCAGGTCGGCCGGGTCGCCGCCGGCCGCCGCGTAGTCGTGCTCCAGCAACTGGAAGTCGCGGTGCTCGTCGGCGGCGTGCTGGATGGCCGCGCTGCGCAGCCAGAACTTCTCGACCGAGAAGCTGGACGCGGCCAGCGAGATCCACCGGCCGCCGTCGACGACCTGCTGGCGCAGGTTGAGCAGCAGTCGGCGGTAGTCGGCCAGCGTCACCGTGCCGTCCTCGATGCGCGCGACGATGGGCACCCGGCCCAGCGTCCGCTGGAAGTCGGCCCACACCACGGCCAGTTCCCCGACCGCTCGGGCGGCCGCCCCCGCGGACCGCCCGAACGGAGAGGCGGCCAGCTCGGCCGGGCTCGGCTCGCGAGTGGGGCCCGCGTCGGGGCCGACGCAGGTCAGCTGGGCGAACGCGAGCGAGAACCGCCCCGACTCCGGGACCACCAGCAGCACCCGGTCACCGGCCCGCATCCGCGGCCTGGCCGCCTCCAGCATGACGAAGATGCTGGCCGCGCCGGTGTTCCCGGCGGTGTGCAGGTTGGTGAACCAGCGGCTCTCGTCCGGGTCGTGGCCGGCCTCCTGGAGGCGCTTGATCAGCTTGGCCCGGAAGTGCTCGGCGCTGTAGTGGCACAGGACGTGCTCGGTGCCGGGATCGATGCGCCCGGCCGCGACCAGCGCGCTGTACTCGGCCACCCCCATGTCGATCAGCGCTGACAGCGCGGACATGTCCTGGCGCAAGCGGGGGATCCCGGGCGCCGGACCGCTTTGATCATAAGGATCGTCCGGGCCCGGCTCGTGCCGGTCGAGCCAGGTCGCGCCGGGCTGCGGCTCGGTGCCGGGTTCGAGGCCGGCACCCATGCAGACCGGGTGCTCGTGGGCGTGCGAGACCAGGTGCATCCAGTCCACCCGCAGGCTCAGCCCGCTGGGGCGGGGCTCGGGCTCGACCACCACGGCCCCGGCCCCGTCCGACAGCGTCCAGCGCAGGAACCCGGCGTCCAGCGGCTCGGGTTTGCGGCCCGCCGTCGCGGCCGTGGCGCCCGCCGCGAGAGACCGGCTGGCCAGCTCCGAGCCGATCGCCATGGCCACCGGGTGCTCGCCGAGCCGGACCGCCGTCACCGCCGCCTTCAGCGCGGCCATGGACGACGCGCAGACCCCCGCCGCCGACAGCACCTCCATCGGCCCGCCGCCCAGCCGCCCGTGCACCATCGAGGCGAAGCCGGGCACCAGCACGTCGCCCTGGGTGGTGCCGGTGGCCAGCATCGCCACCGCCGACGCCGGGATGCCCCGGTCGGCCAGTGCCTGGCGGGCCGCGCTGGCCGCCAGCTCCTCGTTGAGCATCAGGGTGCGGCCCTGGTCGTCCACGGCATAGTGCCGGGTCTGGATGCCGTTGGCCGCGAGGGCCTGGCGGCCGAGCCGGGCACCGCGCGGGGTGCCGTCGGTCAGCCGGGCCATGAGCTGCTCGTTGTCCACCGGGTCGCCGGGCAGGTAGGCGCCGACGCCGGTGATGTATGCCTCTGTCATGCGATCCATTCAGCCAGCGGACCGCGTTCGGCACCCGAGCCCGACTACCCGACTGGGCTGAGCACAACTACTCAGCCGGGGGTCGGCCGGGTCGGCCGGGTCGGCCGGGTCAGGCCGGGTCGGCAGGGTCAGGCCGGGTCGGCCGGGTCAGGCCGGGTCGGCAGGGTCAGGCCGGGTCGGCAGGGTCAGGCCGGGTCGGCCGCGTCAGGCGCGCCAGTGACACGGGCCGCGGGATGGGCGCTGATCATTGTGGGTGGCTGGCTACTTGCAAGCGGGTGCAGGCAGCTGGCCACCCACAGCCGGCCCTGTCCCCGCCGGCACCTGTCACACCGGTAACAGGGCTCCGGAGTGGTTCGGGTTTTCCGTGTCACGGCACCTAAAACCCGAACCACTCCTGGGCTCGGTACTGGTGTGACTGGAGAGGTTGCGCGGCGGGGCTGAGGGCGCAGCGGCGCTGAGGGCCGGCGGGGCTGAGGGCGCAGCGGCACGCCGGGCATGGCGGAGTCCGCGCTGGGCGTGACGAGGTAGTGCGGCGGCGCGGCGAGGTAGCGCGGCGGCGGGGCGGGGGCGCGGCGGGTGGAGGCGGGCCCGCTCGACAGTGGTTCGGGTTTCCGTGTCGTGTCCCGGTCGATCCGAACCCCGGCCTGGGGCTGACACGTGTGTGACTGATGGGGCGCGGGACGCTTCCCAGCTGTCACACCAGCATCAGACCCAGGAGTGGTTCGGGTTTTACGTGGCATAGCACCTAAAACCCGAACCACCGATGGGCTCGTAACGTGTGTGACTGATGGGGTCGGCGAGTCGGCCCCGGCGGGCCCCAGCGGTCAGTCGGCCCCGGCGGGGCCCAGCGGTCAGTCGGCCCCGGCGGGGCCCAGCGGTCAGTCGGCCCCGGCGGGGCCCAGCGGTCAGTCGGCCCCGGCGGGCTCCGGCGGTCAGTCGGCCCCGGCGGGGCCCAGCGGTCAGTCGGCCCCGGCGGGGCCCAGCGGTCAGTCGGCCCCGGCGGGCCCAGCGGTCAGTCGGAGGGGCCGGCGGGGGTGCCGCTGACCGCGTCGAGGAGCTGGGCCAGGCGGGAGCGCAGCGACGGCCCGCCCTGGGCGTGAGCCGCGACCCCGTGCCGGCCCTGCCTGGCCGACAACGACGTCAGCAGGCCCCGGTGGCTGACCTGGCGCGGGCCGCAGGGCTCGCCGGCCGCCGCGCTGACCAGGTGCTGGGCCGCGTCGAAGGACAGCGGCGAGGTCTGCGCCGGGACGGCCAGGGCCTCGTGGGCCAGCGCGCCCAGCTCGGGGTCGCCCCGGTCCAGGGCCATGATCGTCGCGCCGGCCCGGCGCACGTCGCTGAGCCGCTCCAGCAGTTCCTCGGGAACCTCGGCCGGGCTGACCACCAGCAGCGTCTCGTCGTGGGTCGCGGCGCGCAGGCGGTCGATGCTGACCCGCAGGTGCGCGGGGGCGCCGGCCGGCGGGGCCCAGCGGATCAGCGTGGGCTCCAGCTCCGGGATCTCGGCCAGCCGGCTCTCGTCGGCCAGGTGGGCGGTCATGTGCCAGGGCTCGTCGGTCGGCGTGCCCACCACCAGGAGCCCCTGCGGAGTCCGGGAGTAGTCCCGCAGCGCTCGCGCGAAGGACCGGGTCCGCTCCAGCCACCCGGTCGGTGCCAGCAAGTCGCGCAGGGCCGCGACCTGATCGGCGTTCATGTCCTCCATGGTGCCTGACGGGCGGCTGGGGTGCAGCAACTTCGTGACTATATGACTACAACCCGTTGACTATGGAGCGGCGGCGGAGTGGCGCCCCGGACGCCGGGCACCGCCACGGACACGGCCTCTGAAAAGATGCACGGCATGCCTGCAAACGACACCGGCACCGACGCCGGCACCGGCACCGGCACCGGCACCGGCACCGGCACCAACTCCGGCACCAACACCAACTCCGGCACCGCCGGTGCCGCCGGTGCCGCCGGAGCCGACTTCTCGAACACGGTTGTCGGGGTGCTCGGCGGCACCGGTGATCAGGGCCGGGGGCTGGCCCGGCGCCTGGCCCACGCCGGCGTGCCGGTCATGATCGGCTCCCGCAGCGCCGACCGGGCGGCCACGGCCGCCGCCGAGGTGGCGCAGACCATCCGCGACGCGGCCCAGATCAGCGGAGCGGCCAACGAGGTCGTCGCGGCCACGGCCGACATGGTGATCGTGGCGGTGCCCTGGGAAGGGCACCGCGACCTGCTGGCCAGTCTGGCCGAACCGCTGGCGGGCAAGGTGGTCATCGACTGCGTGAACCCGATGGGCTTCGACAAGCAGGGCGCGTACCCGCTGCCGGTGGAAGAGGGCAGCGCGGCCCAGCAGGCGGCCGAGGTGCTGCCGGACAGCACGGTGGTAGGGGCGTTCCACCACGTCTCGGCGGTGGTGCTGCTGGACCCGGAGGTCGCCGAGCTGGACCAGGACGTGCTGGTGCTCGGCGACGTCCGGGCCGCCACCGACCAGGTGCAGGCGCTGGCCAGCCTGCTGCCGGGGGTGCGCGGGATCTACGCCGGCCGACTGCGCAATTGCCGCCAGATCGAGGCGCTGACCTGCAACCTGGTCTCGGTCAACCGCCGCTACAAGGCCCACGCGGGGCTGCGCATCACCGACGTCTGAACGACCAGGGGCGCCTCAGCGGTAGGAGTGCTCCTCGTCGGGAAACTCACCGGACACCACCTCGTCCGCGAACGCCCGCACCGCCCCGCGCAGCACTCCGGCCACGTCGGCGTAGCGCTTGACGAACTTGGGCGTGCGCGGCGACAGGCCGGCCATGTCCTGCCAGACGAGCACCTGGGCGTCGCAGGCCGGCCCGGCGCCGATGCCGACGGTCGGGATGTCCAGGACCCCGGTGACGGCCGCGGCCAGCTGCGACGGCACGGCCTCCAGCACGACCGCGAAGGCGCCGGCCTCCTGGAGGGACTTGGCGTCGCGCAAGAGCTTGTCGCCGTCCTCGCCCCGGCCCTGAACCTTGTATCCGCCGAACGCGTTCACCGACTGTGGAGTCAGGCCCAGATGCGCCATCACCGGAATGCCCGCGGCGACGAGCTCCTCGACCTGCCGCAGGACGCGCTCACCGCCCTCTAGCTTCACCGCGTGGGCGCCGGCCTCCTTGAGGAACCGGGTGCCGGCGGCCAGCGCCGCCTGCGGGGAGGCCTGATAGGACCCGAACGGCAGGTCGGCCACGACCATGGCCCGGCGCGTGCCCCGGACGACCGCGGCGGTGAGGGGAAGCAGGTCGTCGACGGTGACGGGGATGGTGGTGTCGTGGCCGAACACGACCATGCCGGCCGAGTCTCCGACCAGCAGCACCGGGATGCCCGCCTCGTCGAACACCCGGGCGGTGAGGGCGTCGTAGGCGGTCAGCATGGGCCACCGCTCGCCGCGGCGCTTGGCCGCGGCGATGTCCCGCACGGTGACCCGCCGCGTCGCGGCACCGCCGTACAGGGTCTGCGCGGGGCCGGCCTGCGAGGTGCTGGTCCGCGCGTCGGTCGCGGCCTGCCCCTGGTCAGCCTGAGATGGGGTCATGGCAATCCTCCGCGTCTCGAGTCGCCCCAGTGGCGTACCCGGACAACCCGATGATGACATAGCGATCGCCCAGTCCGGGAGTGGCGGTTTTCACGTCATCCGATAACAAGCTGTCTGGTCGCTAACGGTGCCTGTTGCGATACGGTGTGGTTTCGTATTGAAAAGAGGGCAAGGGGAGCATGGACGCTCAGGCCGCGTCGCGCCGCCGCTGGGTCATCCTCGGCGTGCTGATTCTGAGCCTCGTGGCGATCGTCCTGGACAACACGGTCCTGAACATCGCTCTCAAGACCATCGCCGAGCCGCACGCCGGCCTGGGTGCCAGCCAGAGCCAGCTCGAGTGGGCGATCAACTCCTACACGCTGGTCTTCGCCGGGCTGCTGTTCACCTTCGGGGTCATCGGCGACCGCATCGGCCGCAAGCGCATGCTGATGATCGGCATGGCCATGTTCGGCCTGTCCTCGCTGGTGTCCTCGTACGCCCAGACCCCTGACCAGCTGATCTGGGCCCGGGCCGCGATGGGCCTGGGCGGCGCGGCGGTGATGCCGCAGACGCTGTCCATCATCACCACGGTGTTCGAGCCGCGCGAGCGGCCGCGGGCCATCGGCATCTGGGCCTCGGCGGTGGGCGTGGCCATCGCGGTCGGCCCGATCGCGGGCGGGCTGCTGCTGGACCACTTCTGGTGGGGCTCGGTGTTCCTGATCAACGTGCCGGTCACCGCGGTCGGCATCGTCGCGATCGCGTTCCTGGTCCCCGAGTCGCGCAGCCACGCGCCGGGCCGGGTCGACTACCTGGGCGTGCTGCTGTCCATCGCCGGGCTGGTGCTGCTCATCTACGGGATCATCGAGGGCGGCGACAGCGGCTCCTGGCTGACCGGCAGCGTGCTCGGCCCGATCGCCGGCGGCCTGGCCGTGCTGACCGGGTTCGCCTGGTACGAGTCGCGGATCACCAACCCGTCGCTGGACGTGCGGCTGTTCACCGATCCGCGCCTGTCGTCGGCCTCGGCCGCCATCATGCTGGCGTTCTTCTCGCTGTCCGGAGCGTTCTTCTTCACCAGCTTCTACACCCAGAACGTGCGCGGCTACAGCCCGCTGCACGCGGGCCTGCTGACCATCCCGCTGGCCGCCGGCCAGCTGCTGCTGGCCCCGCGCACCGCCGCGCTGAGCCGCCGGTTCGGGGCCAAGGCCGTGGTCACCACCGGGCTGCTGGTGGTGGCGCTGGCCCTGGTCGGCTACCACCTGCTGACCGTGACCACATCGGTCTGGCTGCTGGAGGCGGTCTTCCTGATCCAGGGCGCGGGCATGGGCATGGTCATGCCGGTGGCCACCGAGGGGGTCATGTCGGTGGTGCCGCGCGACCGCGGCGGGGCCGGCTCGGCCATCACCAACACCTCGCGGCAGGTGGCCGTGGCCCTGGGCGTGGCCGTGCTCGGCTCCATCGTGGCCCAGGACTACCGGACCCGGCTGGCGCCCTACCTGGGCGTGCTGCCCCGCGCGGCGCGGTCCACGGCCACCCAGTCGATCGCGCAGACCCAGGCCGCCGCGGCCGGGCTCGGCCACACGGGCAGCAGGCTGCTGTCCGCGGCCAGCGTCTCGTTCGTGCACGCCATGCACCTGGCCTCGCTGATCTCGGTGGTCATCGCGGCGGCGGGGGCCGCGGCCACGCTGGCCTGGATGCCGGGGCGGCCCGCCGGCGCGGGGGCCGGCTCTGGCCACGAGCCGCCGGCCGAGCCCGCGCTGGCCGGCCCGGCCGAGGGCACGGAGGGCTGACCGCGATGGGCGCAGCGAGCGTAGACACGGCCGGGCCAGGCACCGCAGCCGGCGCTGATAACAGCAAGAAGCCGAGCGAGCCGCGCCGCCCCGGCCGCCCCCGCAGCGAGCAGGCCGACCAGGCCATCATCGAGGCGACCATCGAGGTGTTCGCCGAGTGCGGCCCCGACGGCCTGTGCATCGAGCAGGTCGCGGCCAGGGCCGGGGTCGGCAAGGCCACCATCTACCGGCGCTGGCCGGGCAAGGAAGACCTGCTGGTGGATGCGATCGGGGCGCTGCGCCCGGACCTGCCCCAGCCCCTGGGCCGCTCGGTCAGGACCGACCTGACCGCGCTGGTCGACGCGCTGTGCCGGGAGGCCACCAACCCGCGCCTGGCCCGGCAGTTCGCCCTCCTGCACGGCGACGGGCTCAAGTACCCGCGGCTGCTGGCCAAGTACCGGCAGACCGTGCTGGAGCCGCGTCGCGAGCTGATCCGCTCGGTGCTGCGCCGGGGCGTGGCCACCGGCGAGCTGCGCGAGACCATCGACATCGACACCGTCATGTTCCTGGTCAGCGGCGCCGCGCTGGCCCGCGGCGGGCCGGGCGTGGCCGCCGACCCGCGCTACGCGCGCCGCATCGTCGACGAGCTCATGGCCGGCCTCGCCGCCCGCTGACGCAACCGGCCCGCTGACGCAACCGGCCCGCTGACGCAACCCCCGCCCGCTGACCAGCCAGCGGTCAGCTGCCTCGAGGTCTGTTCTCACCAGATCTTGACCTGAATCTGCGCGAGAGGTTACGTTCGGTCGGCAATATTGCCGTGCTTTTCGCAGTAAGCACGACAATGTTTGCTGCGTTACCTTTTCTTGACCGGAGGCTGGTTGCGAACGAAAGGTGAGGGCATGGGTCCACGAGCGCGACTGAGACATCGGTCGGCATGGGCGCTGGTCATAGCGCCGGTGCTGGCGGTCACGGGTGTCTCCATGGCGACAGCTAGCCAGGCAGCGGTACAGCGTCCGGCACACGCCGCGGCCGTCCGCGAAGTGAAGCCGAACCACGTCAATCAGCTGGATTGCAACGGGTGGAGCTCGAAGTACAAGGAGCTCCGCGGCGGCAACAAGATGATCTGCACCGACCCCATATCGCTGCGTAAGGTGCGGTACTACGGCAAATCGGAGTCCCGGGGCTACCGGTTCAAGGACAACGGGCATTACGTCGGTCACGACGAGCCGAGCGTCAAGTTCATCTCGCACGCGGCCGGGTCCGGCAACACCATGACCTACTTCATGAAGATGCCGGTCGACCCGAAGAAGGCGGCCACGGCCAACGGCAGCGTCACCCACTACGCCGAGCTCAGCCCGGCGCCGTGGTTCGGGCTTCCGCTGTGCGACCCGCACTCCTACCCCCAGAACGCCTGCAAGCCCGACAGCGACAGCAACAGCGGCGCGATCTCCGACCCCAAGGCGGCCGGCTCGGCGTTCATGGAGCTGCAGCTCTACCCGCCGGGTGAGACGCCGTTCGAGGACAACATCAGCTGCAGCACCACCAAGTGGTGCGTCGCGATGACCATTGACAGCCTCTCGGCGGCGTTCGGTTTCAAGGGCCTGAACGCCGCGTGCGAGGAGCCGGTCAACTTCGCCTTCCTGCAGCGCAACGGCAAGCCCGCGGGCCCGCCGAGCCCGCAGCTGGCCGATGTGGCCACCGACACGCCCAACTCGCAGACCCTGGAAATCAACCCGGGTGACGTGATCCGGCTGTCCATCTCCGACCCCAAGGCCGGGTTCACGGCCAAGGTCAACGACCTCACCACCGGTCAGTCCGGGTTCATGACGGCCAGCTCGGCCAACGGGTTCATGGACACCAACTACAAGACCTGCGCCGGCATCCCGCACACCTTCCACGCCGAGTACTCCACCTCGCGCCAGCGGAACCAGGTGCCGTGGGCCGCGCTCGAGGGCGGCGTGCTGATGCAGCAGGAGATCGGTCACTTCGAGTCCTGCAACTCCGTCACCAACGCGCTGCCGGAGAGCCTGGACGGCGGCAACTTCGTCGACCCGAACGTCTTCCAGACCTGCATGGGCGGCGTCGAGGGCAAGAACGCCGTCGGCGAGGGTCCCTGCTCCACCTCGACCGGCGCCTGCCAGCACGCCACCACCGAGGGACTCAAGGGCCCGGTCGCCTGCCCGAGCAACAGCGTCACCAGCGGCGATCTGTGCGAGTTCTCCGACGGTGCGTGCTTCAAGGCCGGGACCAGGACGGTCACCATCAACGGCAAGCCGGTCAAGGAATCGACCCTGGTCACCGGCTGCGAAGACAACGCCTTCCAGAACGGCGACCTGGACTTCGACGGCACCGACTACCGGGGCGGCAGCTGGCCGCACGGCAGCTCGAACCAGCCGACGTCGTTCCAGTACCTCGGCCCCTTCACCGGGTCCGGTGCCACCTATCCGCAGATCCAGTTCGAGACCGACGCGCCTGGCTCGGAGTCCCTGTGCAACCCCACCACCGGCAAGGACTGCGTGGTCAAGCCGCTGGGCTCGGCGTTCTACCCGTTCTGGACGCTCACCAGCAAGGAGAAGATCAAGGGCTTCCGCCTCCCCAAGGGGACGTGCATCTGGAACTTCGGCAACGTCATTCCCGGAGTGACGACGCAGAACTTCGGCAAGGACGCCCAGTACGGCCTCGCGGACATCGCCCGGTTCGGCGGCACCGACGCTAGCAAGGTGCTCAAGAACCCGGAGATCTCCGGCAAGTGCCCCAAGCTCTAGATGCTCAAGGCCTAAGGCCGAAGGCATAAAAGCTCAAGGCATAAAACTCCATCGATTAACGAGGGCGCCCGGCCCGGCAGTCACCTGCCGGACCGGGCGCCTTCACGTCGGCCTCACTTCGTGGACGTGAACCGGAGCCGGTCGCCCCGCACCTCAACCTGGGCCTGCGCGAACCCGGCCGCGCGCAGCCGCTGCGGCAGCCGGTCCGGGTCCACAGGCACGAAGATGTCGTCCTCGTGCACCCGGCGCCGGTCCGGCGTGTCCAGGCCGTCCGACCCGACCAGGAAGCCGCCGGGCCGCAGCACCCGGGCCATCTCGGTCAGCGCCGCGTCCTGGAGTCCGGCCGACGGGATGTGGTGCAGCATCGTCAGGCAGGCCACGGCCGAGAACCGGGCCGCCGGGAACGGCAGCCGGGTCGCGTCGGCGTTGACCACCTCGACGTTGGTCCCGGCCAGCCGCGCGGCCAGCTGACGGGCCAGGCCGGCGTCCAGCTCGGCCGCGGTCACGTGCCCGGCGTGCCGTCGCAGGATGTCGGTGGTCAGCCCCGGTCCCGGCCCGACCTCGAGCAGCTCGTCGCCGAGCCGGTGGTCGGCCAGCACCCAGGGCAGCAGGTCGTCGGCCACGTACGCGGCCCACTCCGGGCTCGAGCACAGCCGCAGGTGTTCGGAATTCACCAGGGCAGCGTAACGCCGCCCGCCCCGGGCACGGGACGGGCGGCGCTAGCGCTCAGTTCCTAGCGCTCAGTTCCTAGCTCTTGGCCAGACAGGGCAGGCTGGACAGGAGCCGGCGGAAGTCGTTGAACCGCTTGGTGATGGTCCCGAACGGGCTCGTCGGGTACGACACCGCCTCCAGCGGCCCGAACTCGGCGTGCGCGCTGCCGCCGAACTCGTTCGTGGTGCCGGGGAGGTAGCGGCCGCCGAGCTGCCACATGCAGCCCTGCGACGTATTCCGCGTCGTGTAGAAGGGGTAGAACACCGAGTTCGGCGGCGGGTTCACGCAGCCGGTGCCAGGGTGCGGGTCGGCCGGGTTGGTGATGTGCCGCTGGCATGGCACGTCGACCCGGAACGAGGTGTCCGAGGACTCATCGCGCGAGATGTCGGACTCGAAGCCCAGCGAGCTGAAGTTCCGCCCGTTGACCGTCGGGCTGCCGAACAGGATGGAACTCGGGTGCAGCAGCCGGTCGGCGACCGGGTTGCTGACCGAGCCGGGCCAGTTGAAGTTGTATGGCACGCTATCGAAGTCGCCGTCGATGTCGATGCATCCGCCGATCTTCACCAGCGTGGATGACGCGGGCGGCAGGCAGAAGTCGTCGTCGCCCTGCGGGTCGGGCCCGGCGTTGTCACCGTCGTTGGTGTCGGCGCCCAGCGGGTCCAGGCAGGTGGCGTTGGCGTCGGTGCCGACCTTGCCGCAGTACTCGAAGTGACCGATCTCGTCGGAGAAGGCCACGTTGTAGGTGTGCGCCGCGGTGACGTTGCGGGTCAGCGGGCTGGAGGTGCTGAACTCCGGGTGGAAGTCGTACGGAGTCACCGTGCACTTGGTGGCGTTCGGGTCGAACAGCACGTTGCCGAACCCGTTGCCCGCGCTGGCCGTCATCGAGCCGACGGTGTGCGTGGTGTGGTCGGTGATCACGACGCGCAGGCCGCTGGCCGTGTCGAACAGGTGGGTGGTGATGTGGTCACCGGGGTTCATGAGCAGGTCGCGCTTGAGGTTCGGCACGAAGTGCTCGGGGTGCGCCGGATTGGCCGGCGCCGTGGACTTGCCGTTCTTGGTCAGGAAGGCGAAGTTCACCGGCTCGGGGCCGACCGTGTTCAGGCACGCGGTGTTGTCGAACTGCCCGGTGTTGTCGTTCTCGGAGAACGTGTCGATGTTCAGCGCGGCGCAGTACTGCTTCGCCGAGCAGCTGTTGCCGGTCGGCCACGCGGTCCAGCCCGGCGGGTAGAACTGCATCTCCTCATAGGCCTGGCCGGGGCCGAGGCCGAAGTAGTGCGAGCTCTTGGGGTTGGTGCTCGCGTAGATGTTGGAGTTGCTGTCCGGCTTGCACGGCACGGTGGCATGACCGGTCAGCGCGGCCCCGTCCGGGTTCGGCGAGCCCTGGCTGTCGCACACGACCATGCCGATCCAGAACGCCGGATGCAGCTGGAAGTTGTCGGTGCCGCCGCTGCCGTCCTGCCGCGGCCGGGTCGGCGGGTCCTTGGGCAGGACCATGTTCATGCTGACGTTGTTGCCCGAGCCGGCCCGGTTGGAGTAGAACAGCGTGGCCGGCTCGTCGTGGCCGACGTACCCCCACATCTTGGCCCCGTCGGCCTTGGCCTGGTACCAGCCGCGGAACTCGTCCCAGTTCAGTGCGGGCTCGGCGCAGGTCACGCCGTTGGTGCCGCAAAAGTGCTGGCGTCCGGCAATCTTGATCGTCGCGTTCATGGGTCCCGACACCTTGGCCGCACCGGCCGCGGCCGGACGAACCGGCGACGCGGATACCGATACCAGGCCGGATCCCAGAGCTAATGGCGCCGCGATCATAACAGCGGCGAGACTAACTCCCAGTGCACGTCTCATGGCCTCTCCCTCGAAACCGGGGCGTAGCGGAGCCATTCCGTTATACGGCTCCGCGTGAGGTGCGGCAACAGTCCGCCGGGTCCTATTTCGCAACTTGCGGCACGCTGACAGCAGACCATTAGCAGACCAGTTAATGACCACTTACTGACCGATGCTTACCAGTACAGCCCAGCTCAGCGCGCCGGCGGGCAATCCGGCGAGGGCCGCATCTAAACTACCGGAATGCGCATCGCGGTGATCGGGACGGGGAACATCGGCGGCACGCTCGGCCAGCGCTGGCTGGCCGCCGGGCACGAGGTGGTGTACGGCGGCCGCCAGGCCGGCGGCCAGGGTCCGGGCGGCACGCCCGTGCTGGCCGCCGGTGACGCGCTGGCCGGGGCCGACGTGGTCGTGCTGGCCGTGCCGGGGCCTGCCGTGGCCGACGTCCTCGCCCCGCACGGCGCGGCGCTGGACGGCCGGGTGGTGATCGACGCGACCAATAACATCGGCGCGGCGGAGGTCAATGGCCACGCCGCCGTGGCCGCGACCGCGCCCGGCGCCCACTACGCCCGCGCGTTCAACACGCTGGGCTGGGAGAACTTCGCCGAGCCGCCGCCCGGCGCGGTGCTGTTCTACGCCGCCGACGTCGGCGCCCGCCCGGCCGCCGAGGAACTGATCACCGCGGTCGGCCTGGACCCGGTGCTGCTCGGCGACGCGTCCGCCGTCGGGGTGGTCGATGCCCTGCTGCCGCTGTGGTTCGCCCTGGTGCGGCAGCACGGCGGCAACCGGCGGATCGCGCTGCGGGTGACCCAGTGACGCATGACCAGGTGACGGAGCGGACGGTCAAGACGGGGGATGGCCGGATCCTGGCCGTGACCGAGGGCGGGGATCCGCATGGCCGCCCGGTGCTGGCCCACATGGGCACCCCCAACTCCCGGCTGCTGTACCGCCCCATCGCCGAGGATGCCGTCCGTCAGGGCCTGCGGCTGATCAGCTACGACCGGCCCGGCTACGGCGGGTCCACGGCCCAGCCCGGCCGCACGGTGGCCGACTGCGCCGCCGACGTCGAGGCCATCTGCGCCGAGCTGGGCATCGACCGGCTGGCCACCTGGGGCATCTCGGGCGGCGGCCCGCACGTGCTGGCCTGCGCGGCGCTACTGCCCGGCCTGGTCGCGGCGGCCGCCTCGCTGGCCTCGCCCGCCCCCTACGGCGCCGACGGGCTCGACTACTTCGACGGCATGGGCCAGATGAACGTCGAGGACATCAGCCTGACGCTCAGCGACCCGAAGGCGGCGCGGGAGAAGCTGGAGCACGACCGGGAGGAGTTCCTGGCCGCGACGCCCGAGCAGCTGGCCGCGGGCATGAAGTCGCTGCTGTCCCCGGTCGACGCCGCCGTGCTCACCGGCGAGCTGGCCGACTTCCTGACCCGGTCGACCAGGGACGGTCTGGCCCCCGGCGGCCAGGGCTGGTGGGACGACGGCTGGGCTGAGTCCACCCCGTGGGGGTTCGAGCTGTCGGCCATCTCGGTGCCGGTGCTGCTGGTGCACGGCCGCCAGGACCGGTTCGTGCCATTCGGGCACGGCCAGTGGCTGGCCGCCCGCATCCCCGGCGTGCAGGCCTGGCTGCTCGACGACGACGGCCACCTCACGCTCCTGGAGCGCCGGATCACCCAGGTGCACGCCTGGCTCGCCGACCGCCTGTAAGCCGGGCCGGCCCCGCGCGGGGGCCGCGGTCAAGCCGCATGCGTTGAGCCTGACTACGTCAGATGGACGAGGACAGTCTTTCCCCGCCATGCCAGGCTGACGAGCCTGAGGCCCGGCACGGGTCCGCCGCCGGCCGGGCATGGAGGAGAGGGGTGCCACATGCCGCGCCGCCACACCCTGACTCGTCAGATGCTGGCCCGCGCCGCCGCGCCGTTGCTGGTGCTCGGGGTGGTCGCCGGCGTGGTGACCCCGGCCGGCGCCTCGGCCAGCGGCTCGGCCGGCGCCGCGGCAACCCGGCCGGGCACTATCTGCCAGCGCCGCGGGCACGAGGCGGTCGCCGCGCGCGGCCGGCATTATGTGGTGAAAAACGACAACTACGGCGGCCAGGCGGAGTGCATGACGCTGGCGCGGCACGGGGTCGGCTTCACCGTGACCAGGTCGGCGGCCAGCAGCTACGGTCCCGAGGCGATGGCCTACCCGTTCGCTCTCTACGGCTGCAGCTGGGGCCTGTGCACCAGGGGCTCCGGGCTGCCCGCGCCCGTCTCCCATGTCCGCCGGGCCACCACGAGCTGGTCGTTCACCGGCCGGGCCAGGGGAAGGTGGAGCGCCGCCATCGATGTCTGGTTCGGCCGGCACCGGTCGGCCTGGCGGGATCAGGCCAGGGGCGCCGAGCTGATGATCTGGCTGAACGCCGGTGACTTCCCGGCCCGCGGCGCAGCGGTGATCCGGATCGGCCACCGGCGCTGGGAGGTCCGGCACTGGGTCGCCAGGATCGGCCCCGCGCACTGGAACTACATCCAGGTCCGCGCCGTCCGGCCGGTCCGCCGGGTGCGCGGGCTCAAGCTGATGCCGATCATCAGGCGGGTGGAGCGGATGGGCCTGGTCCGGCCGCACTGGTGGATGCTCAACATCGAGTCCGGGTTCGAGATCTGGCACGGCGGCCGCGGCCTGGCCACCCACTCGTTCACCGCCTCCGTCCGCCGCTAGCCGGGCCCGTCCTGCGGCGGGCGAAGCTGGGAGCACATAGCCGGCTGGAGGCCGCGGCCCTGATCAGCTGGCCGGGTATCCGTAACTCAGCATCCGGCGGCCCGGACGGCGCTCTGAACGACCGGTGGTCCCACAGATAGGTCACCGCGTCGGCGAGGGAGGTCCGCAGGGCGGCCCGCAGCCGGCCGGTGATCATCGTCGTCATGCCGATGTGATCCTCGTCCAGGATCTCCTGCACGGTCCGCGCGGCCAGCAGCTGCAGCGCGCCGCTGATCATCCCCTGGGCATCGTCCGCGGCGGCCTCGTCGTAGATGCGGTCGGCGCGCTGCTCGGGCGTCATGCTCACGTCCGCCCGCTGGCGCCGCACAGCTGCTCGATGACCGCGAGGTACCCGCTGGCCTGATGATCCCAGGCGAGTTCGGTATCGACGCGGGCCCGGCCGGCCCGGCCAAGTTCCTGGCGGCATCGCGGGCTGCGCAGCAGCGCGTCGATCGCCCGAGCGTGCGCCTGCACGTCCCCCGGCGGCGCGTACGCGGCCGCGCCTTCGCAGATCGTCCTGGTCTCGGGCAGATCGAAGGACACCAGCGGAAGGCCGAACGCCATGTACTCCAGTGCCTTCACCGGCGACACCTCAGACTGCAGGCTGGCGTCCAGGCCCAGGTCGGCGGTCGCCAGGTACCGGAACACCTGGTCCGGCGGCAAGAACCCGGGGAAATCCACCCAGTCGCGGATGTCCAGTTCGCGGGCCAGGCACTTCGCCTGCTCCAGGCATTCCCCGTCCCCGATGACAACGAACTGGCAGTCCGAGCGGCCCAGGCCGCGGACGACTTCGTGGATGGACCTGATGACGAGGTCGACCCGGTCCTGGCGGCCGATCTCGCCCACCCAGCAGCACAGGTACGCGCGGCCGCGCTTGAGGCAGTCGTCGCTGCCGGCCTGCGCGACCCGGCTCAGCACGGGACCGTTTCCGATCACCGAGACGCGGCCCGCCGGCAGCCCGGAGGCGGCCAGCGCCCGGTCTCGCAGGCAGCCGTTCACGCACAGGATGTGCTCGGCGCTGCGCTGGCTGTGCCGCTCGAAGAACCTGAAGACCCACAGCAGGGCGCGGCTGGCGTGCTCATACCGGGCCGTGTACATCTCCGCCAGCAGGTCGCGCTGGTCGATAAGCACGCGGACGCCCGCCCACCGGAAAACCGGGGCGAGCAGGAAATAGACGTCCGGAGGCTGGCAGAACTGGACAACGTCAATGCGCTCGCTCAGCAGGGCTCGTGCCGACAGGATCGTGGCCATGAGGAACGAGTACGCGTATTCCGCCACATAGCCAAACAGCCCGGTGGGATCGGCCGGGGGCGGGTACTCCAGTAGCCGTACCGCGGGAGCGGCCAGGCGGGCACGGTTGGCCGGATGCCGCTGGGTCACCACCAGCACGGCATATCCGCTCTCGGCCAGGCTCCCGATTTGCTTGGCCACGCGATGATCAAGGCCGGCGGGCTGGTTTTCCACGATGATGAGCACTTTGCCCGCGCACTTCCGCATTCCGCCCCGCGGCCCAGCCTCCAGGGCGCGCTGGCGGGGTTTCCGGAAGGATTCGCGGAATGCAGTTGCCCGCGCCAATTTGATCACTGCGCCGAGTCTAGGGAAGCCGGCCTGGCGGGCAACCCCTCACCCGGCGTAGGCCGATTGGTACGGAAGGCGACTGCCCGGCGGGCGCGGCGGTGGATAGCGTTGGATCGGAGGAACGCGCTTGTCCGTCGTGTCCAGCCCGAAGTCAGCCGCGCCCGGCCAGCCCGGCCGCCGCGTGATCGAGGTGAGCGCGCAGGATCCGCGCTGGGATGGCTTCGTCCTGACCGGCCCGGACGCGACGGTGTTTCACCATTCCGGCTGGCTGACCGCCCTGGCCCGCGAGTACGGGCAGCCACCGCTCCGGCTGGCCTGCGAGGAACCCGACGGCACGCTGAGCGGCATCCTGCCGTTGATGGCGACCCGCGGGCTGCCGCTGGGCGTCGGCGGGGCCAGCACCGGGCGGCGGCTGAGCTCGCTGCCGCGCACCCCGGTCGCCGGCCCGCTGGCCTGCCCGGCTGGGTCGCCGGCGGACCACGAGGCGGTGCTCCGCGACCTGGTCGAGGCGGCCATGGCGCGGGCCGGGCCGGCCGGGATGCGGCTCCAGCTCAAGCAGGCAGGCCGGACGCTGGACGGGGTGGTGCCGGGCCTGCGCGGCGCGCCGTGGCGCACCACCTACGTCAAGCCGCTGCCGGCCGATCCCGGCCAGCTGAGGTTCGGCAAGTCCCGCAATCACGCCCGCATCACCTGGTCGGTCCGCAAGGCCCAGCGCGAGGGCCTGCGCGTCCGCGACGCCGCCAGCGAGGGCGACCTGCGCGACTGGTACCGGCTGTACCTGGACGTCAATCGCTGGCGGGCCCTGCCATCTCGGCCCTACCGCCTGTTCCAGGCCGCCTGGGAATCCCTGCGGCCGGGCGGTTACCTCCGCCTGCTGCTGGTTCACCAGCGGCGCAGCGGCCGCGAGCGGCTGCTGGCCGGGTCGATGCTGCTGATGCTCGGCGAGACCGTGTTCTACGCCTTCAACGGGCGGCTGCGGGACGCACTGCCGCTGCGCCCGAACGATCTCCTGCAATGGCAGGCCATGCGGGACGCGGCGGCGGACGGCTACCGCTGGTACGACTTCGGCGAGGTCTCCGACGGCAACGAGGGCCTGGCCGGGTTCAAGTCCAAGTGGGATACCCAGGCGCGGACCCTGATCCGGTATCACTCGCCGCCCCTGGAGCACCCGCAGGCAGGCTACGCCGAGCCCGGCGGGCAGGCCTGGCCGCGCGCGGCCGTCATGGCCGCCTGGCGGCGAGTCCCGCTGCCCGTCACGGCCCTGGCCGGAGACCTGGTGTACCGGTTCCTATGACCGGGGCGGCGGTCCCGCGACGGGCACGTCACCGGCGGGAGACACGGGCGATACCCCGCCGGCATGCCCTGCTGGGCGGCACGACAACCGGTCGCGACGTGTCGACCGCCGCGCGGTACCTGACCGCCCGGCGCGCCCTGGTCGACGGCCCAGCGATCGGAGCCTTTGAACGAGCGTTCGCGGAGCGGGTCGGGACGCGGCACGGGGTCAGCTTCGCGGCGGGCCGGGTCGGGCTGTACGGCATCCTGCGCTCGCTGGGGATCGGCACCGGGGACGAGGTGCTCGTGCCGGTGCCTACGCACATCGTCGTGGCCAACGCGGTCAGGTTTGCCGGCGCCAGGCCGGTCTTCGTCGACTGCGACCTGCGGGCCTACGGAATCGACCTGGATCAGGCCGCCGAGCGGGCCACGCCGCGGACCCGCGCGTTGCTCGTGCAGCACACCTTCGGGATCCCCGTCGACATGGCCGCCGCCGGGGCCCTGGCCGAGCGGGCCGGCCTGCATCTCATCGAGGACTGCGTGCACGCGCTGGGCGCTACCTTCCGCGGCGGCCAGGTCGGTACCTTCGGGCGGGCGGCGTTCTTCAGCACGGAGGAGACCAAGACGATCTCCACCACGATGGGCGGAGTGGTCACGACCGATGACGACGAGGTCGCCGGGTCGCTGCGTGAGTTCCAGGGGCAGTGCCTGCCGCCGTCCGCCGATCAGGCCGCCCGCTGCCTGCTCAAGCTCGTGATCTACCACGCGCTGACCGAGCCGCGTGTCCACGTCCTGGCCAGGGCCGCCTACGACCTCGGCGGCCGACGCCACCCGTTGCCCCGGCCGACGGTGGCCGCCGAGCTGCGCGGTGAGCGTCCCGCGGACTTCGCCCGCCGTCTGAGCAACGGGCAGGCCGCGGTGGGGCTGACCCAGCTGGCCGGGCTCAAGGCGAACCTCGCGCATCGCCGCCGGATCGCGGGGCTGTACCGGGAGCTGCTCGAGCCGAGCGGCCTCGGCCTGCCGCAGCCGCCGGAGGAGTCGGTGCCCGCGTACGTCCGGTATCCCGTCTGGGTCGAGGATCCGGCGGCGACCCAGCGGGCCGTCGCCGGCCGGGCAGTGCTGGGGACCTGGTTCACCTCGGTGCTTGAGGAGGCGGTCGACCCGCGTTGCGGCGGCTACGTTCCCGGCAGCTGCCCACGGGCCGAGGACGCCGCCCGGCACCTGGTGAACCTGCCGACCCACCCCAGGGTCAGCGACCAGGACGCGCGCGAGATCGCGGCCCGCGTCATCGCCGCGGCACGGCCGGGCGGTCGTGGCCGCCCCGCCGGGCGGTCCCCTCAGGCGACGTAGCGGTAAAGCGCCTCGCCCACGCCCCGGCACACCAGCAGCGGGCTGTGGCGGATCACCGGCCGGAGCATCCGAGTGCCCATCCCGTCCGTCAGCGGTACCAGCCCAGGCTTCCCGGCGCCCAGGGTCTGGTACACAAGCGGCTCCTCGATGGCGCCCCACGACAGCTTGAACTGGCGGAGCCCTTCCTGCTCGACGTCGGTCCGGCCGAAGTCGAACCACCGGTACCCCTGCTCACAGGCCGTCCGGATAGCGTGCCAGAAAAGCAGATGGTTGGGGCGTAGCGACCACGCGCTCGGGTCTGAGGCGCCGAACTTGTAGATCACGGTCTCGTTCCAGGCCAGGAATACTCCGCCCGCGATGGGCCGGCCAGCCGCCTCCACGATCAGGACCGACCCCAGTCCCGGGTCAATCGCAGCCTCCCAGAGCTGGCGGAAGAAGCGCCGGGGCTGGACGGGCACCCCCTGCCGGCGCCGGGTCCGCAGGTGAAGCCGGTAGAAAGTGTCGGTAAGGTCCTGCGAGCCTGCTGCCCCGCGGACTGTCAGCTCCTCTCGTTCCGCGCGCCGGATGCTGCGCTGGACCTGCGAGCGATGGAAACCCGCATGGACACGCGCCGGGCCGCCATCGAGGGCCAGCAGGTGCCTGAGTGACCGGCGACCGGTTCCCGCGGTCCCCGCCAGCGGTGCCCGAACCTCCACCTGCCGCACGCCGGCGGCCTGGCTGGCCTGCTCCAGAGCCGCTACCAGCCGTTCTTCCTGCTGCCCGGCCGAGACGAGAGGCGGGCAGTAGTCCGTGTAAGGGAGCGACACCCACTTAGGGCGGCCGTACCGGAGGTGGCGCACCTCTACCACCGGGAGGCCAGCCCGGATCGTGATCCCGGACCCGCCGGTCACGTCGGTCGTGGCCACAGCGAAGGCGCGGAATCCGTAGCACCTGGCAACCAGCCGGGCCCAGTCCGGGTGATGAAACGGCGTCGCGCCCGGATGCACCGCCACGAAATCTCCCCAGCGAGGATCGGTCAGCTCGAGAACGGTCACGCCGACATGCAGCTCCAGCGATAGACGTATTCTCCTGCGAGCTTTCCTGACTTCATGCCGCCGCGCACCCCCCGTGCGACGTAGCGGTCCTAGCCGCAGTGAGGGTTGCTCCTGACCGCCGCGCAGGGTCGGTTTAGTAGGAGAGCTGATGCCCGCGTGACGCGCGCGGAACCTGAGGAGAAGCGGGTGTTTGAATCCTCCCAGCCGTTTGCTTTTTTCGACTATTTCCGCATCCCCTACCAGGTGCGGCCACCGCAGAATGCCGGCGGCCAGGCTGACCGGGCGGCGCCGGTCCACTGGGTGCGCGCGACCGGGCCACCTAGCCGCGCGCCGCGCTGCCTGTGGTGGCTGGGCGCGGACGTGCGCCCCGGCAGCGGGTTCAGCGTCGGCCGGCTCGGCCGCTACCAGCTCGGCGAGTGCGTCTTCTTCGGGCACGTGGCCCTCGACGCCGGCGTCCCGGCTCTGCTGCCCAGGACGGGCCGCGGCTGGCACGCCGCCGAGCCGATTCGCGATCAGCAAGGACGGCAGGTTGCCGCCATCTGGCGGGACCACCAGGGAAGCCTGTTCCTGCCGTTCGATCCGGGTGAGGTCATGCAGCAGTTCTGGTCAGAGGAGTACCAGAAGGCCGGGCGCTCGGCTCTGGCCGCCTTCGGGCACACCGCCTTGCGACGCGGTTATTACCGGGTACGGCCCGCGCTGCCCCGCCCGCTCCAGTTGCACCTGCGCCGTGCCTTTGGCCCGGTGCAGGCCAGGTCGTCCTTCCCCGGCTGGCCCATCGAGGACAGCCTGCACAATTTGTACGCGTGGCTGATCGCGGCCCTGGCCGAGCTGGCCGACCGTCCGGTGCCCTTCCTCGACTTGTGGCCGGGCGGCCGGTCCTGTGCCCTGGTTCTGACGCACGACGTGGAAACCGAGGCCGGCTACCGGGACATGGACCTCCTGCGCGGGCCGGAGCGCGAACTCGGCTACCGGTCGTCGTGGAACTTCGTCGCTCTGCGCTACCGCGTCGACGACGCGACGGTCCGCCTGCTTCATGACGAGCACTGCGAGGTCGGCGTGCACGGTCTCCGGCACGATGGCCGCGACCTTGGCTCCCGGCGGCTGATGGAAAAGCGGCTTCCAGCGATGCGGGAGTATGCCCGGCGCTGGAACGCCGTCGGATTCCGCTCTCCGGGTACGCAGCGGAGCTGGGAACTGATGACGCAGCTCGGCTTCGAATATGACTCGTCCTATAGCGACACTGACCCGTATGAGCCGCAGCCGGGCGGATGCTGTACCTACCTCCCTTATAGCAACGGCGGCCTGGTTGAACTGCCGATCACCATGCCGCAGGATCACACGCTGGCCTCCATTCTCCGGACGCCCGCGGCGGACATATGGCGCCATAAGGCGAAACTCCTGCGCGAGCGCCATGCGATGGTGCTCGTGCTCACCCACCCGGACTATGCGCGGGACAGCGCGCTGGCGGCGGGCTACCGGGAACTGCTCGAGCAGTTCCAGGGCGATGACACGGTCTGGCACGCGCTGCCGAGGGAGGTGGCGGCGTGGTGGCGCCAGCGGGACGCCTCAGTGATCCGCCGCAGCGATGGCGGCTGGACCATCGGGGGCCCGGCCGCGGCCAGCGGCCGCATCTGCTACGCAACCCGGGAGGGCTTCTATGCCAGCCGTCAGTGACAGGCGCGGCCGTGCCTAGGCGAATCGCTGCCGCTGCTGCCGCCGCGCTGCTCGCGGCGGCGCTGGCGGTCGTCCTGGCCCGACCCTGGGCGGCGAGCCACGCCGACCCGGCGGCCGCTACCACCGCGGCCGGGACCGCGACTGCTCCGACGCTGTCAGTGCGCGGCAACCATCTTGTCAGCCAGCGCGGGAATGTCGTCCGGCTCACCGGGGTGAACCGGTCCGGCGCGGAGTACACCTGCGTCGGGGGACAGGGCATCTGGGACGGCCCGACTGACACGAGCGAGGCCGTGCGGGCCATCGCCTCCTGGCACGTCAACGCGGTCCGCATCCCGCTCAATGAGGACTGCTGGCTCGGCATCAACGGGGTGAAGCGGGCCTACGGGGGCGCGCGCTACCGGGCCGCCATTGCCGGCTACGCGACCAGGCTGGAGCGCTTCGGCATCACTCCGATCCTCAACCTGCACTTCAGCGCGCCGGGCGCCAGCGTCGCCCGCCGCCAGGCGTCCATGCCCGATGAGGACCACTCGCCGGCGTTCTGGGCTAGCGTCGCGGCCTATTTCTCTCGCGATCACCACGTCATCTTCGACCTGTTCAACGAGCCCTATCCCGACGGCAAGCGGGACACCGCGGCCGCCTGGCGGTGCGTCCGCGACGGCGGTACCTGCCCGGGGGTGAGATTCCGGGCGGCCGGCATGCAGCAGCTGGTCAACGTGGTCCGGGCGGCCGGCGCCACCCAGCCCCTGATGATCGCAGGCCCGCAGTACGCCGGCGACGTGGATCGATGGCTGCGTTACGAGCCGCGTGACCCGCTGCACCAGCTCATCGCATCCGTGCACATCTACGAGCCCAACTTTGCTCCGTGCGACACTCGGTCCTGCTGGAATGCTCAGCTGGCCCCGGTCGCGGCCAGGGTGCCGGTGGTCGAGGGCGAGATTGGCTCCAGGAACTGCACCGCCAGCTCCATGACGCCGCTGCTGAACTGGTCGGACGCCCACGGCATCAGCTATCTGGCCTGGGCGTGGAATGTCGCTAACTGCATTGGTGAGCCATCGCTCATCACTAACTACAGCGGAACCCCGACCCGGACCTACGGCCGGGGCTATCGCGATCACCTGGCGGCGCTCGCGCGGCGCCCCGGCGGGTAGCTGCGGCGCAGTTCCGCAGCGACCTCCGGAGCGGTGAACCACGGTGGCAGCTCGCGGCCTTCCGCCAGCAGCCGTCTGACCTGCGTGCCGGAGATGAAGCAGACGCGGGCGTTTCGCGGCGTCTCGTCCTCTGGCACATGCTGGCCGCTATCGGGCAGGTAGACCATCCGCCGGAACGGCAGGATCCGCAGCCCGAGCTCCCCTCGATGCTGGTGCAGCAGGCGCTGGGCGGCGTAGGGGTCATAGAACGGCTTTCCCCCGGAGTCGAGGCCTGGCCCGGCGTGATCCCGGCCGACGATGAAGTGCGTGGCCCCGTAGTTCTTGCGGATGATGGCGTGCCACAGTGCCTCCCGCGGCCCGCCCATGCGCATCGCGAGCGGGAGCAGGGACAGCACGACGCTTCCCTCGGGATAACTGGGCAGGACCGCCCGGTAGCAGCGCACCCGGGTGCGATGGTCAATATCGCCGGGCTTGGTAATCCCGACGACTGGATGGATGAGCAGATTCGCATCCTCGGCGCGTGATGCCCGCAGTGTCAGCTCCTGGTGCGCCCGGTGCATGGGATTACGGGTCTGGAAGGCCACCACCCGTCGCCAGCCACGCCGCGCGAACTCGCTCCGCAGCCCCGCCGGAGTATGCCTCAGCGCCCGGAAGTCCTGGTGCTCCGGCCCGTTCAGGACCTCAAGTTCGCCCGTCACGTACCACCGGCAGGCGCGTTGCAGGAGGTGCGCGACGCCGGGATGGGCGGTGTCGGTGCTGCCGAACACCGACATCGCCTCGGACCGCAGGTCCGGACGCCAGGCATCGGTGACGTGCAGGGCCGCAAGCAGGGCGCCGTGGTCATCGCGGAGCGCCAGCGTCCCCGCTGACCCGGCGTAGCCGGCGATCTCTCCTGGCACGTCGAGTGTCACCGGCATGGGCCACAGGGTCCCGTCGGCCAGCCGCATTGACTCGCAGACCGACTGGTAGTCCTGCCTGCCGAGGAAGCCGCGCAGCGGCGAGAAGCCGCCGCAGGCGAGCAGCTCCAGGTCACATAGCTGGCGCCGGCTGAGGGGCCAGCTCGGCCAGCGGGCCGCGCGGGCGGCCAGTTCGCCGGCCCGATCGGGGGCAGTGCGCAGGTCAACGAGATGACCTCCATGCGGCCGGAGCATTCCGGTGACGGTCATATCCACCCATGAGCTCCTTCTCAGCGGATGGCCGGCTCGGGCAGGCCGGCCGCCGACCTGAATACCTGGTAGACGGCTTCTGCCCGGTCTCGCAAGCGGGCCAGTTCCGGCTGCTGCCACTGCCGGCGGAGCAACGCCTTCGAGCGATTGCGGTGCTCCGAGGGAATCCACGCCTCCTTCGCACGCGATGACGTCGGCAGCCGCGCGATAGCCTGGAGTTCACGGCGCATCTGGTCGTGGCTGACTAGGCCGGATTCGAAGCCGAGCAAGACCGGGGACAGCGTCCCGCGGTGCTTGATGAGTTCGAGGCACTCGCGCACGCTCGCGTCCGAGTTACTGAACTCGCCGAAGCTGGTTCCGAAACGTTCGTTGATCCGCTGGATAACCGTCCCGTAGTCCTGAGTCACTTGCCCGAATTCGCCGACCACGAAGCTTGCGGCGTGCGGGATAAGGCAGCGGTAGAACCTGGCGTACGCGATCAGGGCGTCCGGGAGGGCCACCCGGGGCTCCTGGATGAGCTGCGAGCAGATCGCGCCCTGCGGCTCCCGGATCAGCAGCAGGGTGGGGACCTCCCGCCGCGCCGCCACTATCAGCTGAGCCGGAGCGTGCAAGTGGTGAGCCAGCCGGACCGGCCTGTCCTGGCCGAGCTGGAACGCGTAGACCGCGAACGTGGTCGCTGACCGCGTGTAGCCGTCGATGACCAGCTCCGTCTGGGAGCTGATCACCTCCGGGCTGGGGCCGGGGTACTTGTGCCGGGCCAGTGGCAGGTACACCGCCGGGTGCTCGCAGGCCAGGGTGCGCAGCCGGTGCCTGGCCCGGTGCGCGGGCGAGCTGAGCGAGCGGGCGGCCACCGCCCTCACCCCCCGTCGGCCGCACCGCCAGCCGGCGGCGCGGCCAGCATGATCGACCCGTCAGCGATAGCAAACGCGGTCACCGACCCGCGGCCCACCGGCAGCCGCCAGCTCTCACCGTTAATCTTGCCGAGCTGGACCACGGCCAATCGGATCATGACCGCGTGGGTGACCGCCGCGACCGTCTCGCCCGCATGCCGTTCGCCGATGAGCCGCAGCGCGTCGATCATCCGCTGCTGCGCATCGGCCAGGCGCTCACCCAGCGGGCATGCCGCGCGTGTCGGGGAGGTGCGGTAGCGGGCGAATTCCCCGGGATCGAAGGCTGCAGCTTCCTCCGCGGTCATCCCTTCCCAGGCCCCGTAGTCAAGATTGTTCAGGCCATGCAGGATGCGGATGTCGGGTACCCGCGCCTCATCAGCAATGATCTGCGCCGTGGCGATCGTGCGGCGCAGCGGGCCGGTGTATACGGCGGCCAGGCCAATGCTGGAAAGGCGGCGGGCAGCGTCAACGGCATCTTGATACCCCTGTGCGTCGAGCGGGATATCACGGCGGCCGCGATAGCGGTTCTCCACGTTCAGCGTGGTCGTTCCGTGACGGACGAGGTAAAGCAGGCAGGTCCCCGTCTTCGGCCGCCCCAGTAGCCAGGTAGAGCTCATGAGCTGGTCGGTCATTGATCGTCCCCCCTTGTCTGGCCCGAAGCTGGCGGTGCAGCGCCGGAGCGCACCAGGCGCCGGCCGTTGCCGCCTGATCCGGGTGATTCGGCATGCAGGCCGTCTGCCGCTGCGTAATGCCGCGGCAGTGGCTCGGCGGAGTGGCCATTGGCGGCCGGCTGTGGCCGCGCGCGCGGCCTGGGGAGCGGCTGGCGGGTCCCGACGTTGTCGAGCACGCAGCCGATCAGCTTGCCGCGCGTGTGCTCCAGTTCCCGCATCGCGGACCTTACCTGAGCCCGGGTCGTCTGGCGGGCGTCCACGACGAGCAGCATCAGCTCGGCGATCTCGGCGAGCACTCCGGCTTCCGCGCTGGCCAGCAGCGGCGGAGCATCGATGACCACGACATCGGCCTGCCTGCGCAGCTGGCCGAGCACCGTACCCCAGGTGGGCCGCCGCGGCCCGGCGGCCGGGTCCAGCGCGAGTCCGTCGGGCGGGACCAGCCGCAGCCCGGGGACGGACGTGGAGCGCAGCGCCGTCACCGGACTGGCCCGTCGGCCCAGCAGTCTGGTGAGTGCTCCCCGGTTCTGAGGGCTGAAGAGCTCATGGGCACGCCCCCAGCTCAGGTCGGCACAGACCAGCACGGTGCGGTGGCCAGACTGCGCCAGGGCGACCGCGAGGTTGGCCGCGACCACGCTCTTCGGCTCCCAGGCCGGGCTGGTGATGAGAATCGTCCTGGCGCCCCGGGCGGTCGCTGCCTGGACAAGCCGGGTCCGCAGGTTGCGATACGCCTCCGCGACGACGGAGCCGGGGCTGGTGACCATGACCAGCGATCTGGCCGGGTCGCGCCGGGACCGCCGGAAGGCGGGGATCATGGCCATGACCGGAGCGCCGGCCTGGTCTTCGAGGTCCAGCGGGCCACGCAGGCGGTCGTCGAGGTGGTCGCGAATCCCCGCCGTCCCGATGCCGAGGATAAGGCCGATCAGCAAGGCCACGCCGATGTCGATGACGTACTTGGGGCTGGACGGGTTAGTGGGCAGAGTTGCACCGGAGATCTCCGTTGCCGTGGGCGTGGTAATCACTACCGAGCCCGTCCTCGTCTTGTCGGCGGCATGCCTCGGCCCGGGGGTCCGGTAGTGGACGTAGGCGCGGGTGATGGCTTCCGCTCGGGCCCGCGCCACCTGCGCGTTCGGGTTCGAGTAGGAGATCTGCAGCAGGTAAGTGCTCGCCGGAACGTTGACCGCCAGCCCATTCTGCAGGTTAGTCGGCGAGACATGCAGGGCCCGGCCGGCCCTGGTGAGCACGACGCCCGAGGACACGACTCCCTTCTCGGTTGCCATGTCGGGTGCCTGAAGGGTGCCAGCGGCCTCCGCGGCCGAGAATCCCACGTAGACCTCGGCATGGGAGATGTAGGCGGGCTTCTGTGAGTGCGCCAGCACCGCCGCGCCGGCGCACGCCGCCAGGGTGATCACGAGGATCCAGCGTGCGTGTGCTCGCAGGAACCGTGACCATGAGCCCGGCGCCCCCGGAGCACGGCGGAGCTGTCGCGCCGTCAGCTTCGCGAGCCGAGTTTCCCGTGTGTTGTTATTTGCGCCGTAAATGGTGTTATCGGATGTCACCTTCGGACCTCCGTCGCCAATTCAGGTGATTTGTGCTTGGCGGGCGCGCTATTAGCACGCGGCCTGACCGGCGCGGCGAGCGCGAGCAGGAAGAAGAACTCATCGGCCGAGCCGCGATAAGTCAGGTGCGGATCGAACGTCATCAGGACGATGATCACGAATATCGCCGTGAAGACCGCGACACCTGCCACACTCCGGCCGGGCGGGCCGTCGTTGGCGGCCTCCCAGCCCCTCCGCGCGGTCACGTAGGCGAAGAAGATGAAGCTCGCGAGCAGCGGGATGCCGCCACCCCACAGCAGCCAGGTGTAGCCGCTTTCGATCCATACGTAGCCGGTGAGCTGGGTGGGCACGACAACCCGGGCCGCCGGGCGGACGCCGAGCACGAAGTTCCCGTGCGAGAACAGCGTGGGCCAGAAATAGCTCTGCAGGTTCTGCAGCCGACCGGTCCAGCTGGCCGGCAACCCCGAGGCCGACTGGAAACCACTGAGCCGAGTGGAGATCACCGATCGCAACACGAACCCGGCGAGAAGCAGGCCCGGCACGAAGACATAGAGGAGCCGCGGCTTTCGCAGCACGATGGCGATGCAGACAATCCCCACGACCATGCCGATGGCGCTCGAGAACTCCGCCGCTGACAATGCGCCCAAGAGGAACAGCGCGGCGGCGGCGGCCAGTATCGTCCGGTGGCGGCGCACGCGCGTCCACAGGCCAGCCAAGATGGCCAGGCAGAACACCATGAGGTCGGCGGTCGCTGCGGGCAGCCCGAGCGTCGAGCTACCCCGGCCGTTCTGCAGCCCGGCGGTGGTAATACCCGATTCGTAGAAGTGGTTCAGGAGCCCTGGCACCCCCAGCGCGCCCAGCGCCTGGAGGATCGCGAGCGCAGCGACCACGGACGCCGCAGCCAGCGAGAGCCACATGCACACGAGCACCTGCCGGTCGGTGCGGACGCTGAACCGGACCAGGAAGTACAGGCCCAGGGTCTTCCACAGCACGAGGGCGTACAGGACGTCGTCGCTGGTGATCTGTTCCTGCCGTAGCGTCATCCACAGCAGCACCAGGACGGAATTGCTCACCGCCATGAGGACGATGGCCAGCTCGACCCGGTCCATCCTGAACCTGGGCAGGTGGCCCGTGCGCAGCTGGACGAGTCCGCGCACCGCGAGCGTACCGCCCGCCAGCAGAGCGATCGCCTCGTTCGGCCGGACGATCGGCAGGGCGGAGCCGCGGCTGATGCCCACGGTCAGGGGGGTCAGCCCGATCACGAGATAGGCGGCGAGCTGCGGCCATTTCCACACGCACGCCGCGAGGATCAGCACGGCCAGTCCGGCCAGCGCCTTTTCCGGGCCGAGCGCGGTGAGCGCGCCGATGGCCGCGGCAAAGGCCACGGTCGGTACCAGCAGCCAGCGGCTGGAGGGCGGAATCAGCCGCGTTCCATCGCGGTAGGGCGCGGCCGGCGGCGCTAGCGCCACCCGGCTCGCGCGGGCGGCCGGGACCAGGTGCGCCATGGTGCTAGCCATGGCTGGTGACCCCGGCGATCCCGCGCGCGGCCTTCCCGCGCACATGGCCCAGGCCCCCGGCGAGCCAGCGGAGCTCGGGGGCTTGCCAGAGCGCCTGAAGACCGACGTACACCACGCCCCCGACCAGCGCGGCCGCGGCGATCCCCAGCCGTGGTCCGGCCGGACGCCCGACCAGGTGGTCGACCAGGGCCGCGGTGAGCCAGGCCGGACCGGTCATGATGACCGCGCCGGCGGCGAACTTGACCACCGAGGGCGCGAGCCGTTCCGTGCCGTGGTGGCTCAGGCCCCGCCACACCCGGGCCATCAGGTGGCACGCGGCCGCGGTCACCGCCGCCGACAGGGCCAGGCCGAGCACCAGCAGCACGACCGAGCCGTGGACCACCAGGGCGGTGGCGGCCAGGCCCAGGCACAAGGCGGCCTGCAGCAGCATGGACATCAGCGGTGCCCGGGTGTCCTTGCGAGCGTAGGACGCATAGGTGGCGATCAGGAACAGGGTCTGCCCGACCACCGCCAGTGACAGCGCCGCCAGCGACGCTGCGATCATGCTCACGCCCGCGGCGCCCGCCATCCGGCCGAAGGCGATGGACCTGGCCATCGGCACGGCCAGCACCAGGTAGCCGGCCGCGGCCGGGATGGTCACGAAGAGCCCCAGGGCCAGGCCGCGCACGAAGGTGTCACGGAACCCGGCCGCGTCCCCGTCCAGGTGCATCCGCGCCAGCCGCGGGAGCAGCGACAGGGCCACCGGCGTGGCGCCGAGCGCGATGGCCAGGTAGTAAAAGTTCAGCGCGATCTGGAAGGCGACGACCCCGCCGGGCAGGCGGTTCGCCAGGGCCAGCAGGATGACGACCTGGAGGGCAAGCAGGCCCGCTTGCGCGAGCGAGGGCAGCGCCCGGCGGATCACCACCCGGACCTCGGGGTCGCGCCAGCCGGGCCGCGGGACCAGTACCACGCCCGCCCGCCGGGCCCCCCACCACTGGGTCGCCGCGTGCAGTACGACCGCGCCCGTCGAGCCGAGGCCGAGCAGCAGCATCTCGCCGCGTGACACGCTGGCCAGGCTGGTGCCCGTGCCGTAGAGCACCGCCGTCGCCACCAGCACGGCGATCGTGCCGACATTCTCTATCGCGGGGGCGCCGGCCGCGAGCGCGAAGCGCTGACGGGAATTCATCACGGCGGTGGCGGTGCCAACGACGCCATAGCAGAAGATCTGCGGGATGAACATGACGATCAGCAGCCGTGCGGCCTGCACCTCAGCGGCGGCCGCCCCGTGGTGTCCCGCGTCAATCGCGGTGAGCCGCAGCGCATCGGGCCCGAGGGCCACGGCCAGCGGGGCGATCGCCACCAGCGCCACCAGCGTCATCCCGAGGAAGCCGCCGGCCACGCGTTCCGACGCCGCGCGGTCGCCGGCGTCGATGTGCCGCACCAGCGCCGGGATGAGCAGCGAGGAGAACAGCGAGCCGGCCAGGAAGCCGTAGTACACGAGATTGGGCAGGGAGTTCGTGAACTGGTAGGTGTTGCCGAGGAAGGTGGGGCCGAGGACCGCGCCGATGGCGGCAAACCTGGCGACGCCGGTGACTCGGCTCACGATCGTCCAGCCCGCCACGGTGATGGAGTCGCCGGCCGCCGCGGTCGGCGAGGAACGTCCGTCTTGCTGGCCCGTGGCCGCCGTTGGTGTTGACAGCGCTCCCGCCCGGGCGCCGCGCCTCATAGCGCACCCCGGGCGGACAGAACGACCGGTACCGTCCTGGCCAGGATGGCCAGATCGAGCCAGAGACTCTGGGCCGCGACGTACTGGACGTCGAGATCGAGCGCCTGCCGCATGGTCAGGGCATTCCTGCCGCTGACCTGCCACAGCCCGGTGAGGCCCGGAGGCACGTCGAAGCGCTGGCCGTGCGTCGCGCCGATCAGCTCGGCCTCCCAGGGCAGCGCCGGGCGCGGTCCGACCAGCGACATATCGCCACGGATCACGTTCAATAGCTGGGGAAGCTCGTCGATGCTCATCCGCCGGAGCAGCCGGCCAACTGCGGTGACGCGGCTGTCGTCCGCGAGCTTGTAGACGCCCGCCCGTGCGCCGGGCGCCGGCTGGTCCTCGGTGAGCAGCCTGCGCACATACTCCCGGTGCGCGCCGTCCGTGCAGCCGTCGTACATGGTACGGAATTTGTATAGCCGGAACGGATGGCGGTGCTGCCCGAGCCGGACCTGCCGGAACAGCGCGGGCCCCGGCGTGGTCACCCGCACCAGCACCGCGACCGCGGCCAGCAGCGGCGCCGCGACCACCAGGCATACGCAGGCCAGCATGAGGTCGAGCGCGCGCTTGCCCCGCGGGTTCCGCCGGGTAGGCGGCCAGCGGGGGAGGGCCCCAGGGGCGGGCAGCGGTGCCCGGCGCGCCTGGCGGCTGGTCATCGCGATCCTGCCCCCGCCGCCCGGCGGCCGCCGGGGCCCGGCCCGGCGAAGCGGTACCGGCTGACGGACGTGGTCACCGCGTCGACCCGGGTTTCGATCGCCGCGAGATCGCGGACGTCGCCCCGCACGGTGGCCGGGTTGCCGAACGCCACCCGTCCGTCCGGGATGTCCCGGACGACGACAGCGCCCGCGCCGATCAGGCAGCCCGCCCCGATGCGGACGAACGGCAGGACGGTCACGTTCACGCCGATCTGCGCGCCCGCGCCGATCGACGGCCCGGCCAGCAGCGTCGCGGAGTCCGGCTGTCCCGGGTAAAGGTCATTGGCGATCGTCACGCCCGGTGCGAGGAAGGCTCCGGTCCCGATCTCGGTGAACTGGGCGACATAGCAGTTTGAGTGGATCTTGACGCGGTCGCCGATGCGGCAGCCGTAGTCCACTACCGAGTTGCTCCACACCGCCACGTCATCGCCGATGCGACAGTCCTCGCGGACCACGACGTTGTGCCCGGTCTCGAAGCGGTCTCCGATCGACGATCCGAGGTAGAGCACGCTGCCGGAGCGGATGCGGGCGTGGCCGCCCAGCAGCAGCCTGCCGGCCGGGAGCCGCGCGGGCAGGTAGCCGATGATGGTGCCCGCGTCGGCCAGCAGGCCTTCTCCCGCCGATACCTCGGGCGCCTTTATCTCAGACAACGCAGGGCTCCTTCGCCGCCAGCGCCTCGGCCATCGCGTCGCAGACTCGCGCCACCTGGTCGTCGGACATATGCGGGAAGATCGGCAGCGACAGGACCTGCCCGGCCGCCCGCTCGGCGACCGGCAGCGGGTGCGTCGCGAAGCGCCGGTATGGTGCCTGCCGGTGGCACGGGCAGGGATAGTGGATGCCGGTCTGGATGCCCCGTGCCCGGAGCTGGCGCTGAACTAGCTCCCGGTCCGGGACCCTGGCCACGGCCAGGTGATACACGCCGCGAGCTCCTGGCTGCTCCCGTGGCATGCGGGCCGGCCAGGACTCGGACGCGGCCCGGTATCGCGAAGCGATCGACCGGCGGGCCTGATTCCACGCGTCCAGCCGGCCGAGCTTCGCCATCAGCACCACCGCCTGCAGCGCGTCCAGCCGGCTGTTGGTGCCGGCCAGCTCGTGACGATAGTGGGAGCCCGCCGCCCGGCCGTGATCGTGCAGGCTCCGCAGCCGCTCCGCCAGGCCGGCGTCAGCCGTAACGATCGCGCCGGCATCACCGAATGCCCCGAGGTTCTTGGCCGGGTAGAAGCTGAAGCACCCGGCTCGTCCGATCGACCCGGCCCGCCTGCCCCGCCAGGTCGCGCCGTGTGCCTGCGCGGCGTCCTCGATGATGGCCAGGCCGGCCCGGGCCGCGGTCCGGCCCAGCGCGTCCATGTCGGGCATCTGCCCGTACAGGTGAACCACGATCACCGCGCGGGTCCGGCCAGTGATGGCAGCCTCCAGATCGGCGGGGGTGAGCAGCAGGCTGTCGGGGCTGACGTCCGCGAACCGGGGCGTGGCCCCGGCCAGGACGACCGCTTCGGCCGACGCGATGAAGGTGTTGGCCGGAACGATCACCTCGTCCCCGGCGCCGATCCCGAGCGCCGTGAGCGTCAGCGCGATCGCGTCGGTCCCGTTGGCGACCCCGATCGCGTGCGGTGATCCGCAGTACGCGGCCCAGGATTGCTCGAATTCCTCGACCGCCTCGCCGCCGATAAAGGCGCCCGACTCAAGCACGCCTGCCCAGGCCCGGCAGACGGTGTCCTGCACCTCGCGCGTCATCAGGGACAGATTGCTGAACGGGACCTGGGTGTTCATCCTGCCTCCCGGCGCGGAAGGGACACAACCGTGGATACCCGGCCGTTTCGGCTGGCCTGCCGGGCAGCGCCAGCGCCAGACCGGACCTCTTCCAGCAGCACCGGGCGGCCCAGCCGCCGCGACAGCTGCGCGGCCTCGAGTGCTTCCACCACGGCCAGCCCGTTCTCTCCGCCGGTCAGCGGCGCAGTGCCGCTGGCCGCGCACTCGATGAAGTGTCCGTCCTGGATCCCGAGAGGCTCGTCGGGCGAGACGAACGGGACCACGATGTCGCCGCACCGGTATGACAGCGGCGGCTGGGTCAGGTTCCCGTCGGGCGGCGCCATGCACACGCCCTTGTCCAGGATCTTGATCCGTTCCTCGGTCGCCAGGTCGTCGTAGACGGCCATCTTTCTGCTGCCGACCGCCGTCACGCGGCGCACCTTGCATGGATCGAGCCAGCTGACGTGGATATTCGCGGACAGCCCCCGGTCATCAAAGAAGTCGTCGTAGAACAGCCGCAGGTAGGCGACATCCTCGAAGCGGTGGTGCGCGTGGCGCGCGGCCCAGGCCGCCGCCGCGACCGGCGTGCGGCCGAGCACGTAGTTGATGATGGACACGTCATGCGGCGCGAGATCGAGGATGACGTTCACGTCATTCTGGTAGAGGCCCAGGTTAAGGCGGGCGCTGTCGATGTAGTACAGCTCGCCCAGTTCCTGGCCGCGCACGACCTCGCGGAGCTTGCGCACGGCCGGGTTGTACTCGAACGTGTGCCCGACCATGAGGGTCACCCGGGCCGCCGCCGCCGCGCTCACGAGCTGCCGGGCTCCGCTGGCCGTCGGGGCCAGCGGCTTTTCCACCAGCACATGCTTGCCAGCCTCGATCGCCTCGAGCGCGACGGGCACGTGGGTGCTCGGCGGGGTCGCGACCACGACCGCGTCGACAAGGCGCACCGCGTGCCGCAGGGCGGGAAAGCAGGGGGCACAGCTGTAGTTCCGGGCCAGATTCCGCAGGCGTTCTTCATCGGCGTCCACGAGAATGACCTCGGCCACTCCGTCCGCGGCATGCAGCACGCGTGCATGCTTAGACCCCCAGTAACCGCAGCCGACTACGGCAATGCGCAATCCAGGCCCATTTGATACCGCTGCCAATTTGAGTCAGTCCCCTAGGCGAGAGTTCCGGCACCATCTGCCGGCCCACGAGCATTTCCGTGCATTCACCTTTCGGTCACAGAATCTAGACCGGCCCCGTTTACACCACACCCCCCAGCTGACGTAGGGCTGGTCAGCAGGGTGTGGTGCGGGCAGCGGCCATTTGCCGCGGACCTTGTCACGGGCCGGTCGGCAGGTTCATGGCGTCGCTCATGGTCTTCACGATTACCCCCGCCGGCGCGCCGCCGGGCTGGCCCGCGTTCTGCAGCCAGTCCAGGAACTGGCCCAGGACCGTGTCCTGGATCGGTCCGTAGCTCGACATGCACGAGCTGAAGTCCGAAGCCCCCTGGTCGCACACGTTGTGGAAGGTGATCGGCAGCCAGCCGCCGCCGTGCGCGGAGGCTGCGGTCACGAAGGCCTCCAGGTCCGAGAGCGTGATCGGGCTGGCGCCGTCCACCGCGATGGTCCGGACCGCCTCCGGGTCCTTGGGCGGCAGGGTCTCGATCCAGGGCGGGCCGGGCGTGGTGCTGGAGTTCGAGATGCCGCCGCCCGCGCGGGACACGGTGAAGCCGCACTGCTGGACGAGGCTCTCCACAGTGGAGTTGGAGGCCCCGAACGGGTAGGCGAACGACACCGGATTGGTGATGCCGTTGTTCAGCATGTCCTGGCGTGACCCGCAGACCTCCTGCGTGACCTGGTCCGGGGTCAGGGTCGTCAGGTTCGGGTGGTCGATGGTCTGCGAGCCGATGTCATTGCCCTGGCTCTGCAGCGTCTGCAGTTCCGACCAGGACATGCAGCAGCTAAAGGGGGGATCGGAATCGCTGGTGATCACGTAATACGTCGCGGTCATGCTGTGCGACTGCAGCAGCGGGACGGAATAACGCCATTGGTTCTGGTACTGGTCGTCGAAGGTCAGCGAGACCACGGTGTCGGTCTGGATCTGCTGAGTGTTTACCTGCTCCGCATTGCCGGCCAGATCGGTCGAGAAGAACTTCACGGTGGTCGGCTGATTGACCGTGAACGAGCCCGTGTAAACGGTGCTGGAGGTGGTGGGCGCGGAGCCGTCCGTTGTGTAGTAGGTCTTGTCGACGCCAAAGCCGCCTGGATTATCGGTCGCGGTGAGGGTCATCGTGACCGGCTTGTAGTACGGCGTGCTCTGGCACGACGCCCCGTTGCACGAGATCGTGGTGGTCGGTGGCGTGGTGTCGGAGGATTGCTGGACCGAGATCGCCTGCGATTGCACGGCCTCGACATTGCCGGCGTTGTCCCAGGAGCGATACTGGATGGTCTTCGAGGAGGTCACCGGGATGGTGCCGGTATAAGTGGGACTCGACAGCGTGGGGGTCGAGCCGTCGGTGGTGTAGTGGGTGCTGGCGACACCCGAGCCGAGATCGGTGGCCTGCAGCGTCACCGACACCGTCTGGTTGTAGGTGGTGGACTGGCACGGCGACCCGTTGCAGGCGATAGCGGTGGAGGGCGCAACCGCGTCGGCGGATTTCACCGCGGCCCCGATCGTGGTGAAGGCGGTTCCTGATGGCGCCCCGCCCGTTTGTCCCGCGTTCTTCACCCAGGTCAGGAACGTGTTGAGATCGCCCAGGTCGATCCACCCGGAGGAGGTCGAGCAGGCGCTGTAGTTCGACGGGTCGGCCGTCTGCGAGCAAACCTTGTTGATGACGATGGGGACCACGCCTCCTCCGTGCGTGGCCGCGCCGCTCACCAGGGATTCCAGGTTGGCCAGCGTGACCTGGCCGGTCGGCGCGTAGGCGCGCATCGCTAGCCAGTTCTTGGGCGGCAGGGTCTCCGCGTAGGTGGGCCCGGCCGGGGACAGGCTGCCGGCGGTCCGGGCGTTCCCGTAACCGCAGCCTTGCGCCTCGCTCTGGATGGTCGCGTTGTTGGCCCCACCCGGGTAGGCGAACGTCGTCGGCGTTATCCCGTGCTGGCTGATCGTCTGCCGGTCATTGCAGATCTCCGCGATCTGCTGCTGCGCGGTGAGGCTGGTGAGGCTGGTGCCGTCAACGGTCTTGCCGCCGATGTCGCTGCCAGCCCCGGACAGCGTGGAGAGCTGCGACCATGACATGAATTTCGCGGAGGAACCGGTGCTGACGGTCCCGCTGTTGACGAAGAACGTGGCGTTCACCCCCTGCGGCTGCAGTGCCTGCTGATAGCCGAGAGCGAACTGGCTGAGCGTGTTGTTGTCGAAGTCGAGCGACACCAGCGCCGGGCTCCCGGCCTGGGTCGTGGCCTGGGCCGCGGGGGCAGTCGCGGCCATCACGCCTGCCGCCAGGGCGGCGGCCAGCAGGACGGCGGACACCGGTGCGACCCGTCTGCACGCGATCCTGGATGGCCCTGGCCGACGATACGTTCGGCCCAGTCGCAGAACTGTCCTCAACTGTCCTCAGCCCCCCGGGTAAAGACATCGTCAGCAAAACCTCATGCCAAGCCCACGATCAGCAGTCTTATCCGGAACAGGGCCGCGGAACATCCTTATCGGACGTAGGGCGCCTGGTTCGCATCCTCAGCTCGCCGGATTGAGCGGCGGGCTAGCCGGGGGCGGGGCCGTGCAGCGCGGCCTGGTAGTGGCTGGCTATCTCGTTCGCCGACAGCGCGGAGGTATAGATGGCGACCTCATCAATGCGGCCGGTCAGGTAGTAGTTTCCGTTCGCCTGATCGGCGATGTCCCCGCTGATGCTCGCGGTCGCGGTCGCGGGCAGGTCGGTCCGCTGGGCGATCTGCACCCCGTCCCGGTACAGCATCAGCGTGCCGGCCTGCCGGGTGACGACCCAGTACACCCAGGTGTTGATATTGGAGGCCGGGCTATTCGGCTGCAAAGTGTATTCCGTCCCGTTCAGCGTCAGCCCGACATACATCGCGGTCCGGAAGCTGCCCGTGCCGGGCCTGGCCAGCAGCCGCACCGTGCCCTTGTTGCCATAAAGCGTGTTGTTGTCCACTGAGGCGTTGGTCAGGTACGTCCACCCCTCGACCGAGAAGTCCCCGACCGACGGCAGCGACGGCAGGTTTATCCGCTGATTCGTCCCGTTGAACGTCACCGCCGTGTTCGGGTCGTTGGCGAGGGCGCCCGCCGACCCCGTTGTCGGATTGCTCACGTAGGTGCCGTTGTGGGTGCCGGCCGCATCGGCGGCCACGGTGCCCGAAGTCTCCCCCAGGCGCCAGTAGGCCAGCAGTGTCGGGTCCGCGGTGACCAGGCCGTAGTAGGAGCCGCTAGACGAGGTGGTGACCGTGAAGGAGGGCGTGCTGGTGCCGGTGCCGTTGGGCCCGGTTACCGCGATGGGCCCGGTGCTGGCTCCGGACGGGACGGTGGCGGTGATCTGCGTGTCGGAGTTGACCGTGAAGCTGGTGGCCGCGGTGCCGTTGAA
>Ga0134126_10000475_pt1 | contig 51551 bp, 46 predicted proteins | sample KB31752_FD_96881 | JGI IMG/M metagenome (GOLD analysis project Ga0134126, IMG submission 96881) | Terrestrial soil microbial communities with excess Nitrogen fertilizer from Kellogg Biological Station, Michigan, USA - KB3-175-2 | ecosystem: Environmental > Terrestrial > Soil > Unclassified ...
GCTGTATCGTTCGTTTCGCGCTCCAACGCTCAATGAACTCTACCGCCCTTTTCGGCAAGGAAATGCGCTGACGGAAGCGAACTCGAATTTGATTGCCGAACGGCTTACCGGCGGCGAAACGGGGCTCGCGATGACCGGATTCAGCAATCGAATCGAGCTGCGCGGGGATTTTTTCTTCAATGAAGTGATTGATCCTGTGGCGAACGTCACGCTAAGCGTAACTCCGGCGCTCATCACGCGGCAGCGGCAAAATTTGGGCCGGACGCGCGCGCCGGGCGTGGAAATTGATGCCAGCGCGCAGTTGATGCACGGGCTCGTGGTCTCTGGCGGGTACCAATTCGTGGACGCCGTGGTGACGCGTTTTCCCGCGAATCCGGCGCTGATTGGCAATTGGGTGCCGCAGGTGCCGCGGCACGCGTTCACCTTCGAGGCGCGGTACAGCGCGCCGCGAGGCGTGGACCTTTCCATTGACGGCAGATTCGTGGGTCGGCAATTTGATGACGACCAGAACCTTTTCCCTCTCGGGCGATTTTTCGTGCTCGATGCAATGGCATCGAAGACCGTGGGCCGCGGCGTGGAGATCTTCGCGGCCAGCGAGAATCTGCTGGACCAGAAATACGCGATTGCCGCGACGCCTGTGGAGCAGCTAGGACTGCCGGTTACCATCCAGGGAGGCTTGCGGCTGGAGCTTTTTCAAAAGTAGTGATGGCCGGCGAGATGTTACTTCAGCACGACGCCGGGCTTCTCCGCGCGGCCCAGCGTCAATTGATCGAGCGGCGGAAATGAAGAGGGGACCGTCAGTGCCAAGGCGGGTGGTTGCGTTCCCTTCTGCGTGGCTTCGGCCAACGTTTCGAGGGCCGGTTTTGTGTTGGGCGGAATGACGACCGTGGCCGCCAGCAGGCCGCTGCGCACGTAAGATTGGCCGGTCTTGGGAACGCCGTCGCAACCCAAATAGGGCAACGCGAGCCAGCGGTCGCGAACCGCGGGGTCGGCGTGTTCCTGCAGCGCCTTGCGGGCGCCCATGGCCATCGCGTCGTTCTGGGCAGCGACCAGGCTGACCGGAAGCTTTTGTGACGTCGAAAGGCGCATCCAGGAAGAAACGGCCCGATAGGCGCTTTCCTCCGTCCACTGCCCCTTCAGCAGGATCAACTTCATCCCCGGCGGTTTGCTCTGCTGCATTCCCGTGGCGCGCTGCTTGGCGCCAATATTGTCGGAGGGACCCTGGATATAAACGGCGGTGCCATCCTTCGGAGATAGCGCCCCACATTGCTGTCCCTGGATCCTGCCGATTTCCAGGTGGTCGCAGCTTACGGAAAAGATGGGCGCTTTCGCGGTGCGGCGCAGGTCCGGTATGTAATCCGGTTCGCGATTGATTACCGCCCAGCCGATGCCTGCCGCGGCGGCGGCGCGAGCAACCTGCGGAAGCGCGGTTCCGCTGACGGGTTCCAGGACGATCCCGTTGGGATGAGCGGATGCGGGGCCCTGGATAATCTTTAGAAGCTGTTGGCTTTGATTAATCGGGTCGTTATCCGCGTAGATGATTTCGATATCCACGCCGATGCGGCGCGCCGTTTCTTCCGCTACGGCGGCTTGCTCGACCTGGAAGTCGTTATCTTCCGTAATCAGGGAAACAAGAAAGCGTAGTCTTTTCACAGCTATGCCGTCCCTGGGACGCTCAAGAGCAACATTACCCCTTCGGGGGCTGGGACTGCACCAGAAATGCGGGGCGCCGTGTCTATATGCGAAGCATTTTGATTTTCAACACACGGAACCACAGGCCTATTGCGGTGCGCGAAGTCTCGGCGACAAGCTAGGCGCCCCCTGTGCGGATTACGCGAACGAAACGGTGATGGGACGGCCTTCGAAGACGACCGGCTTAACGCTCTGGTCTAGCTTTACTTCTAGATGGCGGCGGGCGGGCGGCAGAAGACGCGAGCCCGGGGCGAGCCGCATGGTGAGCGCGCGCTTCGCCTCATTCCACTTCATTTCGATTCCCGTCCATGCCCCGCGGCGGTAATTGAAGGATTTTCCGTCGTCTTCGTACAGCAGGAACGAAGCGTCGGCGCCGGGATAGACGGTGATCGAAAGCGGCGTATCCACTTTTTCGTCGGTGTACTGCTTCACCGGGCCAAAAGGCACAATCGAGCCCGCGCGGACATAGAGCGGCATGGTTTCGATATCCACCGTACGCGCGATCTCGCGCCCGCCTGCCGTGCGTTCGCCCGTCCAAAAGTCGAACCAGTCGCCCGCTGGCAGATAGACCTGCCTCGAAGTCGCCCCTTTTTCCACGACTGGTGCGACCAGAATGCTCGGCCCCCACAAATATTCATCGCCACGCGCAACGGCCGTGGCGTCCTCCGGGTAGTGCAGCCAGAGGGCGCGCATCACCGGGAGTCCGGTCAGCGTGCCCTCGCGCGCCAAGCTGTAAAGATATGGCAACAGGCGATAGCGAAGCTCGAGATACTTACGGCAGACGATTTCTACCTGAGGATTGTGCAAGTCCTTGGGATCGGGAATGCCTGCATTCGTTTCGATGGGTCCTGGATCCCCCGTGTCCCATCCCCAGGGAAGGCGAAGTTTCCAGGTGCGGCCATGGCAGCGAAACAATGTACAGAAGGCGCCAAATTGGAACCAGCGCATATAGAGTTCGGCAGTGAATTCGCTCGTGGGAACGAATCCGCCGATGTCCGTACCCCAGTAGGGAATACCGGAAAGCGCGGTATTGATCGCGTTCGGGATGTGCGTCTTCAGGGTCTCCCATCGGCATTGCACGTCGCCGGACCACAGGAAAGAGGCATAGCGCTGCACGCCGGCGTAGGCATTGCGGTGCAGGGCGTAGGGGCGCTCGTTGGGGCGATCCGTCTGCGGGGCTTCCCAATAAAAGCGGTTGCGATTCAGGCGCGATTCGGCATTGAGCGGATCGCCTTCATCCGGCCACCAGCCGTCCACACCAAGCGCAAAATCTTTGCGGTGCGCGTCCCAATAGCAGGAAGCTTCTTCCTCGTCGAATTGTGCCAGCATGCACGGATCGTGCACCGAGCCATTCAGGCTGCGCGACAAAATTACGGCGTGAAGCACGGCGCGAAAGTGCCGCTTGTGAAATTCGTCCAGGATCGGCTTGGGATCCGGGAACACACGCAGATTCCAATCAAAAGAGCCATTTGCCGTATTCCATCCAGATGGACAGAAGCCGGTGCCGAGATAGATCAGCGCGTCGCAGGGCAGCTTCTTATCGCGAAAGGTTTTTGCTTCGTCGAGGATTTCCTCGCGGCTCGCTATAGTCCGGTGCGATTGCTGATAGCCGAAAGTCCAGAGCGCCGGAAGTTCGGGATGCCCGGTGAGGCGCGCGTATTCGCCGAGAATCGCCGCGGGCTCCTTGGCGGCAACGACGAACAAATCCAGCGGCAACGCGTTTTCGGGGCTCGTGGGAAGGAACTTGCTCGGGTCGCCCGTAAAATCGAAGGTGCCGAAGGGCTGGTTGAAGAAAAGCGCCCACCCGCCGGTGCCGATAATCCAGGGAATCGGCACGCGCGTGCCATGGGTGGCAAGCCGATAGCCGCCTTGCCCGCTACGCATGCGCTCCGTATTTCCGCGGCGATCAAACTGCGGACCGCCTTCGCCGAGCCCAAGCAGCGGCGCGCTGCCTGTGACGAAGGAAACCGCTCCGCTCTGCGCATCTACGGCGATGGTCTGTAGCGTCGCGCCTGACTTGTCGCTGACGACGAACGTGAGCGGGTCGAGCGAGACCTTCACGCTGAAATCGCCCACCTTCACCGTCTGCGCCTGCACGGTGCCGCGCAGCTTGGCGACCGGCGCGCCCCAACTCGTCTTCACGAGCGCGCCATTTGCCGGCACGGCGATCAAGCGGCCATTCTGAATCGGGCGAACAGTGAGGCGGAAGGTGCGAGCGCTTACCGGCGCGATCTGGACCTCGACGTCTTGTCCGGCTATTTGCAGCTTCGCCGACTGCGTTTGATCCGCGGCCTGCCGTCTGGGCACGAGTAAGGCCGCCGCCGCGGCGCTCGCCCCTTTCAGAAGATCCCTGCGACCGTATGGTTTGCTCATGGAAATAGCGAGTTGAACCTCATTTCCGCACCGCGTCCGCGCAGCCGACCCCCCGCGCAAGGGAGGTAATTTGTGCTGCGACATGGCCGCTTTTTCGATCCGCGCGGCGAGAGTATACACCTGGAAAGACCGGCGGGGTGGCGGAATCCTGATTCCGCTCAGAGGATTGCTCGGATCCGGTGCGGTGGTGCGCCGCGGGAGGGCGAATTAGCCGACGGCGAGCGGCGTCCGTTCGCGCGAGCGGCGGCCGTGATACTTCATCGCGATATTCAGGCGGACCGCTCCGGCCGGGGTGTTGAAGGATAGAATCGTCGCCTCGGAGTCATGCCCAGCTTTTGCGCACTGCTCTTCGGTGAGAATCGAAGGCGGGAAAACCTTGAATTGGAAGCCGCGGTCATTGAGCTGTGTCACGGCGTTTCCGATCACCATATTGGCAAGCTCGCAGACTGCTTCGCTGACAATCGGTTCGCCGGGATCCACTTCGCCGCCGGAGAGAAAGCCCGCCACTTGCGCCGCCGCGCGCGGTTCCATATCCAGCACCACCCGGCCTTCGATTTGTCCTTGGAAGACGACGATGGCCGCGAGGCCCTGGCGACGATAGCCCTCCTCGAGCATCGCGAGATCCGCGATTTCCGCCGGGGCCTTCATCATCTCGGCCAGCACGGCGTCGAGCGACCCGATGAAAGGCTGAATCAAATCCATCCTCATCGCGAATTCTCCCCTCCGGCGCCGACGGGAACGGACGCTGCATCGTCGTTCAATACATAGCGAATGATTTCGTAGAGAGCCTCGGGCTTCACGGGCTTCTGCACGAAATGGCGCGCGCCCTTTTGCAGCGCCGCCAGAATATTGTCCTGATATCCCACGGAGGAGACCATCACGACGCGCGCATCGGGGTGTTCCTGCACGATGCGCTCGACGGCCTCAATGCCTTCCATTTGCGGCATGGTGATATCCATCAGGACGATATCCGGCTTCGTGCGGGCGTATTCGGTGATCGCCGTGCACCCGTCACCCGCTTCGCCGGCCAGCTGCCCACCGAAGGATTCGATCATCTTCGAGAGGCTCTTGCGGGCAAACACCGAATCGTCCACGATCAGGTAACGAACCGGCTGATTGTCCTTTTTGCGCGTGAGTGCTTCAAATTGCTTCATCGCCTATCTCCTTCTTGAACTGCTGTGGCCTGCGGCCGCATCTTCCGGCGACGACTCCCCGATGCACTTCGATTGCAGAACGCTGGATAGACCCGAAAGCGAAACGGTGCGATCGGCAAAGCCGCGATCTATGGCGGCGCGAGGCATGCTATCCACCACACATGTGTCCAGGCTCTGAGCGACGGTGAACCCGCCCGCGGCCTGAATCGCACCCAGGCCAGCGGCGCCGTCCTCTCCCATGCCGGTCATCAGCACGGCGAGGACCTTGTTGCCGAATTCGTGCGCCACCGAGTGAAATAGCACGTCCACAGACGGGCGATGTCCATTCACGCGCGGCTGGTCCACAAGCACCGCGATGTCGCCATGCTCCATGCGCCGAACCTTCATGTGGCGGTTGCCGGGGCAGATCAGCGCTCGGCCGGCAAGCAGCAAGTCGCCCGATTGCGCTTCTTTTATTTCGAGAGCCGAAGATTCATTCAGGCGCTGGGCAAACATTTCCGTGAATCCCTCTGGCATGTGCTGCACCACCAGCAAGCAGCCGGGGAAGTCCGCCGGTAGCTGCGAAAAGAGATACTGCAGCGCATTCGGGCCGCCGGTAGATATGCCGATGGCGACGATGCGCGTGGGCCAGCGCGGCTGCGTGGAAAAGCGGCGGGCCTCCTTTGGTTTGGAGGAGGGTTGCGTCAGGATCATTTTGGGCGCGCCGGCGGAAGCCGCCACCTTGATCTTCAGCGCCAGCTCCGTGGCGATGCGATTGATCCGCCCAGACGCGGCTTCCTGCGGCTTGGTGACAAAATCGAACGCCCCGAGGCCGAGCGCCTTCAGCGTGAGCGAAGCCCCGTGCTCCGTGTGGGCGCTGACCACAATTACAGGCACATGATGTTTTTGCGTGATCCGCCGCAGCATTTCCATGCCATCCATGCGCGGCATCTCGAGATCGAGCGTGACGACGTGCGGTCGCAACTCCTCGATTTTTCGCAGGCCGATCGCGCCGTCCATTGCCGTGCCCACCACCTCGATCGAGGAATCGTGCAGCAGGGCCTGCGGAATGAGCTTGCGCATCAGCGCCGAATCATCCACCACGAGGACGCGAACCTTCTCTCTCATGCGATCGCTCCGAGCGCCGGGATTCGGGAAAGATGCGCCACCACGGCCGAGATATTCAGGATCAGCACCACGGTGCCGTCCCCCAGGATCGAAGCGCCGCTGACGAGCGGCGACGTGACGAGGCGGTCTTCCAGCGCCTTGATCACCAACTCCTCCTCGCCCATCAGGCTATCTACGGCAAGCCCGAATCGTCGCGTACCCGCGCCGATCACGATCACGAAAAGACGGCGCGCGCGGATCTCCTGCGAATGGGGCGCCAACTCTGTCAATCGGACGAGCGTTAGGACTTGCTCTCGCAATTGAAAGACTTCCTTATCGTCAATGCGATGGACGTCGCTTTCCATCACGCGTGTGATTTCGACCACCGATGCCAGCGGAACGGCATAGAGCCGGCCCGCAACCCGGAAAAGAAGCGCCTGAATGCTCGCCAGCGTAAGCGGGACAAGGAGCCGGAATGTCGCTCCCTTGCCCGAGTCGCTTTTCACCTCGACCGACCCTTTCAGATTTTCGACCGTTGACTTCACCACGTCGAGACCCACGCCGCGTCCGGAAATTTCCGTGATTTCATCAGCGGTGCTGAGCCCGGGCGCAAAAACCAATTGCAGCGATTCAGCCGGATTCAGCCGCTGCGAATCCTCCGAAGCGACAAGCCCCTGCTCGATCGCGCGCCGCAAAATCTTCTTCCGATCCAGGCCGCGGCCATCATCCGAAATCTCGATCACCACCTGATCGCCTTCGTGATATGCGTTCAGGCGAATCGTGCCGCGCGCGGGCTTCCCGGCGGCGCGCCTCTCCGCGGCGGATTCGATGCCATGATCGGCCGCGTTGCGCACCAAATGGGCCAGCGGCTCAGCCAACGAATCGAGAATGCTTTTATCGAGATCGGTATTCTGCCCGCTGATTTCGAGACCGATGTCCTTGCCGCGCAGCTTGGCCACGTCGCGCACGATACGCGGGAACCGGCGGAAGAGCTGCTCCACCGGCACCATGCGAACCTTCATCACGGATTTTTGCAGCTCGTTCAACACTCGCGATTGGAAGGCCAGGGCATCGGCGAATTTGCCGCGCAGCGGATCCTTGGAAAATCGCCGCTCGAATTCGCTGATCGCGCGGTGGAGCATGGATTTCCCGATAATCAGCTCGCCGACCAGGTTCATCACCGCGTCAATGCGCCCCGCTTCGACGCGCAGCGTATTTTCGGTTACGGCGTGGCTCAGGCCAGTGGCGGATGGAACCTCGCGCGTTTCTTCGTCCGTGTCGGGCGCGGGTTCGGAACGAGTAACCGGTTCCACTTCCGCGGATACCGCCGCCGCTTCCGCCTCCACCAGGATTTCTAAAAGGTCGCGGTGCGCCGATTGGGCGCGGATTTCCTCGACCGTGATCTTCGCGACGACGAAAGGCACGGTGCAGCGTTCACGGATGCGATCCGCTGGGTACGCGCTCGCCAGCGCAGCCTCGATCACGGAGACCTGCTCCGGCGCCACCGTCAAATCGGGATGAGCCGCCAGAATTTGCCCTGAGCTCGCCAGGGCTTTGCGGATCAGCTCGAGCGACGCACCTGGCAAGACTGCTTCGCGGTCAAGATACAGCGCGATTTGATAGATTCGCTCGCCGCGATGAAGCGCGTCGCGGATCATCAGTTTCTCGTATTCGGTCCACGCAAAACTGGCTGTAACTGCTGCGCCTTGTGCGGGTGCGGCCGATTTGCTCAGCAGCTTTTCGATGTGCCCGCGCAGTGCGCCCCCGGCGGGCGGCTGCAAAAGGTTGCGGTAGGCCGCGAGCATTTCGTGAAAGGTATCCGCGGCGGCAAGCACCACTTCCGGAATCAGCGCGGCGTTCTCCTTGGCGAGCTCCGGCGTAAGCACGTCTTCCAATTCGTGCGCCAGCTCGCTGAGCGCGCGATATCCGCATGCGGCGGAGTCGCCCTTCAGAGTGTGCACAGCGCGGCGAACGTGGCGAAGCTGCTCGGTATCGCCGGGACGGTCTTCGAGGGCCAAGCCGGCTTCGTTCATGCCCTGAAGAATCTCCTCGGCGCTCTCGAAGAAGAGATCGCGAAGTTCGGACGCGTGATCGTCGGGCGGGAAGGTCACTGCGTCCCCTCGATCCGCTGGTAGACCGTGGCGCTGTTTTGGTGAATCATATGGAACTTCGTGGTAAGGCCGAACAGGCTCTCGGCGTGCCCCACGAAAAGATAGCCTTCCGGATTCAAGCAGCGATAAAACTTGTCAATCAGGCGCTTCTGTTCAGCCTCATCGAAATAGATCATCACGTTGCGGCAAAAGATCACGTCGTTGCGCTGCGGAAGAAATTCCGCCTTCAGGTTGTGGAAATCGAACTGAACCAGGTTTTTAAGCGCGGGTTTCACCGAATACTTGTCGCCCACCTTTTCGAAATAGCGAAGGCGGCAGGTGTAGTCCACCGTGTCCATCTGCGGCTCGGTATAGAGCCCTTGCTGCGCCGTCAGCAGCGCCGAATAGTTGATGTCCGACGCAAGGATCTCAACCTTCCACGGCGGCGGAATCAGCGGCTTCGGCGTCGGCATATCGAAAGGCAGCGGATTGCGCAAATAATAGTAGGCGAGCGCATCGCAGACGAGGATGGCCAGCGTGTACGGCTCCTGCCCGGTCGAGCATCCCGCGCTCCAGATGCGCAGCGACCAATCGCGGCGTTCCTGCTTGCGCTTGAGAAGTTCCTCGAGAATCGTCTTCTGAAAAAGCTCCAGCTGTGGCCGAATGCGAAAGAAGCTCGTTTCGTTCACCGTCAGATTTTCCAGCAGCGAGGCGAGTTCCTGCTTGCCCTCGCGGCTGGTGAGCAGCCGGTAATAGCTGTAGAAGGAATCCATCTGGCAGGCTTTCAGCCGCCGCTGCAGCCGATCACGCAGAAACTGCGTGCGGCGCTCGTCGAAGTACATCCCGCATTCCTGATACACGAGGGTTTGCAGGAGCTTCAGCTCCGGTTCGGTCAGCGGCACCTGCGTCGTCAGTGTGGACATGCGTGTGTTCGCGCCTTTCCGAAATGCAGACTAAAGATTGTGCGCCAGCGCCCCTTCGGGGACGGCGGCATCCGCGGCTTCGTCCAGGCGGCGCAATTCGCCGCGCTGCAGGATGCGCTCGAGATCGAGCAGGATCACGAGCCGGCCTCGCAGCTTGCCCACGCCCGTGATGTAGTTCAGCTCGCCTTCCTGAAACACGCTATGCGGCGCCTCGATTTCCGAGGGCGCGATGCGAAGCACCTCCGAGGCGGAATTCACGATCAGGCCAATCGCGCGAGGGCCGAGCTCGACCACGATGATGCGATTGCGTTTGTGGGATTCGATCGTCTTTTCGCCAAAGCGCTTGCGCAGGTCCACCACGGGAATGATTCGCCCGCGCAGATTGATGACGCCCTCGATGTAGTCCGGAGCATTCGGCACCGACGTGATCTCCGGCACGCGAACGATTTCGCGGACCATCGAAATCGGCAAGCCAAAAGTCTCCCGCCCGATGCGGAATCCGACGACCTGGAGTTCCTTTTCCATGCGTCTCCCCTCGCTTCAGGAACGCGCCACTTCCTCGTACTCCGCCGGCGCTTCCTCCGCTGCACGGGCCGCACGGCGGGCGGCGGCATGGCGGCGCGATTCGGCGGCATTGCGCTCTTCCAGGACGAAGCGATCCATAGAGTCGAGCAGGTTGCGCGAGAGCTTGGACATTTGCTCCGCCGCCGCGGCCAGTTCCGTGGAACTCGAGGTGGATTGCTGCACCAGCTCGCGCATGCGCTCCATCGCGCGCACCACGGCTTGTGCGCCGGATGCCTGTTCCTCGACCGAAGAGTTGATTTCCTGCGTGATTTCGGTAAGCCGGTTGGTGGCTTTCGCGATCTGCGCCGAACCGTTCGATTGCTCCATCGTCGCGGCGCCGATTTCCTGCGAGAATTTGTACACTTCGGAGACGACGTTTGAGATTTTTCCAAGCGCCAGGCTGAGGTCCTTGTTCAGCAGCAAGCCTTCCTCGACCATCGTGGTGCTCTTCTGCATATTTTCGACGGCCTCGCGGGCTTCCTTCTGTATGCCCTGGATCAACTCGGAGATTTCCTTGGTGGATTGCGTGGATTTTTCCGCGAGCTTGCGAACCTCTTCGGCAACGACGGCGAACCCGAGGCCGTGCTCGCCGGCGCGTGCGGCTTCAATCGCGGCATTGAGCGCCAGCAAATTGGTTTGCTCAGCGAGATCGTCAATCACTTCGATGATCTTGCCGATGTCGTCCGCGCGGCGCCCCAGCACGTCTATGATTTCCGCCGAGGATTGAATCGCGTGGCTGGTGCGGTTCAGGCCCTCGGTGGCCTTGTCCATCGTCGTGAGGCCGCTTTGTGCTTCCTCCCGGGACCGATGCGAGATTTCCACCAGGAGCTTGGCCGTGTCCGCCACGCGCTCGATCGAAGTCACCATCTCATCAATCGAGGCCGAAGTTTCTGCCACGCTGGACGCCTGAATTTGCGTGTTCTTCACCACGTTCTGCACGTTGATGCTCATTTCGTGCATAGTGCTGGTGACTTCATCAATCGCCGAGGCGGCTTGCACGCTCACCTTGGCGGATTCGTCGGAAGCCCCGGCCATTTGGCCCGCGCCTCCCGCAACCTGGGCCGCGCTATCGCGTACTTGGCGGACCATGTCGCGCAACCCTTGCGTCATGCGTGCGAAGGCCTTCGCCATCGTGTCCTGCTGCGAACGCGGAACAATCGTTACGGATAGCTGCCCCTCCGCGATGGCGGAAGAAACACCGGCCATATCTCGCAGGTGGTGAATCATTTTGTTGAAGTTCGCCGCCAGCGTACCCACCTCGTCGTTGCGGCGAATATCAATGGATTGATCCAGGTCGCCCGTGTCCCCAATCCGATGCGCCACTTCGATCAGATGGCGGAGGGGGTCAGTAATGGATTTCGCTGTGTAGAAGGCGACCAGGATTCCGAGCAGGAGAGCGAACACGGTTCCGGCAAATGTTGCCACGGTAGTGATTGTCGTCGCTGTAGCCGCCGAAGCGTTTGAGGCATCCAGCGCCTTGCGCACTGCGCTGCTTGCGCCATCCAGAATGTCCGTGGATTTATTCACCCAGGACGAAGGATCGTGCTGAAGATAATAAATTTGCAGGTCGGAGACCGTGGCATCGCCCGCGTCCACCTGGTGACGCTTGGCGATCATCTGCTTGGCGAAGTTGTCGGCCCAATTGTGCTCGTTGTCCTCCACCTCGCTGAGCGCCGTGCGAATATCGATGCTGCTCACTTTGCCTTCGCCGTCGCGCAGCAGTTCATGAAGGTCGCTGATTCCTTTATTGGTCTTATCCTCGTCGCGCAGATCGCCGCTCAGTAGGTAGTTTCCCAGCGAGAGGCGGTTCTGCATGATCTGATAACGCACATCCTCGATGGTCTGCACATCGAGCAGCGTGGCCTTCGCGGCGCCGCGGGCGCCGTACTCGCGGCGCACCGTGACGAAATTCACCACCAGCAGGATCAGCATGATTCCCAGAATGATGCCGAAACCCCAGTAGAGCTTCTTGCCGATCGTCATTGGAACTACCTCCGATGCCGTCCTGTCCGAACCTTGTAAAGGCAGTGCCGAGTGCTAGTTCTGCCCGTTAAACTCGAATTCGATAACTTCCGCTGTTTCCTTCGGTGCCGATTCAAAGCGCCACTTCTTCAGCGCTTCGATGGCCGTGTTCGCCAGAACGGGATTGCCCCCGACCACTTTTGTGCCTACAACGCGGCCGTCCGCCGAAATCGTTGTCAGGACCTTCACTTTTCCGGTTAGACCCATCTGCTTAGCCAGCGCGGGATACTCTGGAACCACTCTGCTGCGAACCTTGCGTTTCGCGGTTTCGTTGGGCGTCGGCGCATTCCGCTGCGCCAAAGCTGCGGAAGGCGCGCTCGCGCCCACCACCCCAACTGCGACCGCCAGCACAACGCCCCAAATGCCTGTTCTCAGTCTCATTCGCCCGCCTCCTCCCGAGGAGAGAAAATTCCACAGCAAGAAAATGCAATGGCAATGCCATGCCCGGCGCTTCTTTCCTGCACGTCGCGGTTCCGCAACCACTCGGCTAGGTCCCTTATTCTCAGTGGGTTCTCGTGATTTTGTTCCGGCGCTACATCCCGCTGCGAGCTGACGGGCGTCTCACCGGGCTCTCAGAATGGCCGATCCCGTCTCAGGTTGCGACACGGCCCTCGATTGCCGGATAGAGCAACACCCCTTCTCACGCTCCTTGCTCAAAATGAGATTGCACCGTACCGTCGTCCGAGTAGGCGTAGCGCAGCACCAATCCATCTCCTATGCGCGCACTAAAGCGGATTCGGGTGTTCCCCACTCGTCTCGATGATTCCTTCGAGAGCCTGCTCGCGCAGTTTTCCGCCACGACACTGGAACTTAGCCCGTCGCTGGGCACTTCGGAGTTTGCCAAGCGCCTCACGAGCCGCGCCGCGGAAATGCTCGGCGCGCGAGGGGCTGCCCTGGCATTGACGGAAGGATTCGAATGGCGCATCGCCGGCCTGCATGGACCGGCCGGGCGCTGGGACGACGTAATTGAAGCGGCTCTGGCCGCCGCGCTGGCGGAACAGGCCAATGCGCCCTCAGCCGTGCTTCGCACAGGGGCTGCCTCAGCGCTGCTCGGGGACGACATGGCTGTCGCGCTCGGCTGGGACGATATCGTGCTTGTGCCCCTCACTGGCATCGGGGGCGAGCTTCAAGGTGTGCTCTGCATTGTGGATCTGCCGCGGGAACTCTCAACAATTGAGCGGCAGTTGCTCGAAGCCCTCGCGGGCCACGCGTCGGTCGCCTTTGAAAATGTCCGCCTTTTCTCCAAGATCGAGCAATCGAGAAAGCAGTGGGTGCAAGACTTCGACGCCATCCCGGATTGGATCGTGGTGCACGATCCCGAATGCCACGTCCTGCGCCTGAACCGAGCGCTGGCCAATGCGCTGGGATTAAGCCCGGCTGCCGTGGTGGGCCGCGAGATCGGCAAGCTCAACCTCCTCGGCGGACCAGTTCAGGGTCGGCTCTGTCCCTTCTGCCGCAATTCGGAGTCCGCGGCGGAGGAGCACGTTCATACCCACGCTGAGCGCACGTATCTGATTTCCACCTCCAGGATCACCGGCGCCCGCGCGGCAGACCGGCGAACGATCCACGTGCTGAAGGACATCACCGACCGGCGCGAGGCCGAACGCCGGTTTCGCCGCGAGCGCGACTTCAACCGCAACATCCTGAACAACACGCAGAGCATGATCCTGGTGCTCGATACGGCGGGGCTCATCAGTTACGCGAATCGCCGCTGCTTCGAAGCGGGATATGGAGAAGGCGATCTTCTTGGCCAGCCGCTTGCCGATCTCGTTCCGATAAAAAGCCGAGCGGTCCTCGCGGAGGCATTTGCGAGCGCGCTGCAGGGCGCAGCGCCGAATTTTGATATTCAGTTGCAGCGAAGCCGCGGCGTTATGGGCCAGTTTTCAGTGAGCTTGAGCCCCATGCGCGATGAGCAGGGCCAAATCAACAGCATCGTGGTGGTGATGACGGACGTGACCGACGCCGCCGATTTGCAGGCGAAGCTGATGCACACCGAAAAAATGGCGGCCCTCGGGCAGCTCGTCTCCGGTGTGGCGCACGAGGTGAATAATCCGCTTGCGGCCATCGTGGGATTCACCGATCTGCTGCTCGAAAATCCGCAGGTGCCGCCCTCCGCGAAGGAAGAGCTGAAGGTCATCCTTCAGGAATCCGAGCGCACGCGCAGAATCGTGCAGAACCTGCTGAGCTTCGCCCGTCAGATGCCGGCGCGGCGCGAGCTTGTGCACGTCAATCTCGTGCTGCGGCAGACGCTTACGCTGCGCGCCTACGATTTCTCGAATCATGGAATTGAGTTGACCGAAAACTGCGGCGAAAATCTTCCGCCTGTGATGGGCGATCCGCACCAGTTGCAGCAAGTTTTTCTCAACATCATGAACAATGCATATGACGCCGTGCGGGAATCCCGGCGCGGCGGACAAATCGAGGTGAGGACGGCGCTGCGCGACGGCCGCATCGAAATCAGTTTTCGCGATAACGGCCCGGGCATTTCGCAGCCGGACCGCATCTTCGACCCGTTCTTCACCACGAAGGAAGTGGGCAAGGGCACGGGGCTCGGACTGAGCATCTGCTACGGAATCGTTCGCGCGCACCGTGGCGAAATCGCCGCGCGTAACAACGCCGACGGTCACGGCTGCACCTTTGTCGTGCGGCTGCCCGTCGCCGCGAAATCCGTGGCAACGCTGCCGGCGGAGGTCGCCTGATGCCCGCCCAGCCGGCGCCCGCATCGTCGCAGCCTGCCCGCATCTTGCTCATCGAGGATGAGCCGGCAGTCGCCGCCTTCCTGCGCTCGGCGCTCGAGCGCCGCGGATACCAGATCGTATCTTCCGCATCGGCCGCGGAGGGTTTGGAGCTGCTCGCGTCACACGAATTTCGCGGCGTGATTTCCGATTTTCGCACGCCAGGCGGGATGACGGGTGCCGACGTGCACGCGTGGCTTCTCTGCCACAAGCCGGAGCTTTCGTCGCGCGTGATTTTTATCACCGGCGATACCGCCAGCCCTGAAACCACCGCCCTGCTGGCGAAAGCCGAAGCACCGTGGGTCGAAAAGCCGTTTCGGGTTCAGGAGTTGATCGCGGCGGTGGAGAAGACCATAGGCAAGCCATGAGCGAGGACGTGCGGTTGCGATTCCTGGTGGTGGACGACGAGCAGAGCATTCGCCGCCTCTGCATGACGGTCGGCGAGGGCCTCGGATTCGTGTGCGCCGAAGCGGAAACGGCCGAAGCGGCCATCGAGTCTTTCGAGACGCGCCCTCCCGACATCGTCGTTTCCGATTTGAAGCTCCCGAGCCTTTCCGGCGCGGATTTGCTGCGCAAAATCAAGGAGATGCTGCCGCGCACCGAGGTCGCCATCATGACGGGCCACGGCTCCGTCGAATCCGCGGTAGACGCAATGCGCCAGGGCGCCTACGACTATATCGAAAAGCCGTTCCGCGTGGAAAAGCTGCGGCAATTGCTGCAGCGCATGGCCGAAAAGGTGCGCCTCGTCACCGAAAATGAATTTCTGCGCGAACGCGTCGAAACCGAAACCCAGCTCGGCGGAATCACAGGTTCATCGGCGAAGATTCAGGACGTGCTGCGCATGATCTCGCGGCTCAAAGATACTCGAACGCCAGTGCTGATCACCGGCGAAAGCGGCACCGGAAAGGAGCTGGTCGCCCGCGCGATTCACTTCCGCGGGCCGCTGGCCCAGACGCCGTTCATCGCCGTGGATTGCGGCGCGCTGGTGCCCACTCTGATGGAAAGCGAGCTATTCGGCCACGAAAAGGGTTCGTTCACCGGCGCCCTGAAAACGAAAACGGGGCTGTTCCAGGCGGCCAATGGCGGCACGATTTTTCTGGACGAAATCGGCGAACTTCCGCTCGAAATGCAGGCAAAATTGCTGCGCGTTCTTCAGGAAAAGGAAGTGCGTCCCGTCGGCAGCAACGACAAAGTGCCGGTGGATGTGCGCGTCATCGCCGCCACGAACCGCGATCTCGAAGCCTCGTATAAATCCGGAACGTTCCGCAAGGACCTGTATTTCCGCCTCAACGTCGTCACGGTTCATCTGCCGAGCCTTCGCGAGCGCCGGACGGACATTCCGCAGCTCGTGCATTGCTTTTTGGACCGTTATGCCCCCGGCGAAAATATTCAGATCACCCCTTCGTCCATGAAAAGTTTCCTTCAATACGATTGGCCGGGGAATGTTCGCGAGCTGGAAAATTGCATCGCCCGCGCCGTCGCGCTCGGTGACCATCGCAGCATTGACGTCAACGATTTGCCCCCGCAGTTGCGCGGCGGTAGCGAATCCGCGGCGCCGGCGGATGACGTTGCGACCCTTTCCACCACCGCGCTCGCCGATCTCGAACGCATCACCATCCTCCGAGTGTTCGAGCAGGCAGGTGGCGATAAGGCGCTTGCGGGCAAGATGCTCGGCATCAGCCGCGCGACCCTGTATCGCAAATTGAAACGCTACAATATTCCATTGCGGCCGTCGCGAGAAATGGCTGCCGCCGCTCAATAGCCTTCGTAGTGTGAGACGGATCGTATCAGCTCTGAGACGCCAGCACCCCTGCCGCCCTTCGATTCACGCCAGCCGCCTTGTAAATCAAGCGCTTAGCGCCTTGGTTCGCGCCGCCGATTTGGCCGCGCTCTTGCACTCGCTCACCTGAGCCGTAGTCCGGGCATTTCTTGCCTCGCTCGCCGTTCGGCGAGGCCGCTCGCGACGGGCGGTTCCGGAAGTATCGCGGGAGGTTTCGTGTCGCGTGCCACCGATGTTGCGTCCTTGAACTCACACACGTGCGTGGAAAAGCTCGCTCAGCTCTTCCCCAGCGCCACGCCGGTTCGAATCCCGGTCACGACGATGACGCTCGGCGCGGGCCGCGACAAGCTGCACGAACGCACCGTGATCGAATTCGGCACGGCGCACGAGGTGCTGTTTTATTCGACGCTGCCGCTCGAATTCGAAGATCGCGTGCGCATCGTGACCTCGGACGGCTCGCTCGACGTTCACGCCAACGTGGTGGCCGTGCGCTACCACGACGGCCGCAAAGCCGTGGCGGCGCGATTTGTCGGCGCGATCCCAAACTGGATTATAAAACCATGACGCCCAAAGCGCCCACGACGCTGAAAATTCCCGCGAAGCCCGCTAAGCCCCAGGCGAGCAACCCCACGCCCGCCGATTTTGCCGCGCGATGGAGCGAGGCCCGCTGTGCCTATCCGCTCTACGTGACTCTCGCCATGCAATTCAACTTTCCGCCGCCGCCGCATCCGCCCGGCGAATTGCCTCCCGCTCGGCCCACCAGGGAGGTGTTCGACCGCGATTTGCAGTGGCTCGACGCGATTGACGAGCAGCTTCGTGCCGTCCAGATTCGCCAGCTTCCGCCCGAGACCTTGAACGCCAGCGAGGAAGCCCTGCGGGCATTTATTCTCCGCCAGCTCAAGAAACGCGATAAGACCACGGTTGACCGCGACAAAATTGATCTCCTGCTCGTTCAATATTTCGCGCTCTGTGCCCCGGAGCGGCTCTACCGCAGCGAAATCAAGCTTGCGGACGTCGCAAGCGTCCTCCGCCCGGTCCTCAGCGAGGCAGACGCCACGCCGCTCGAATGGTGCGAGCCCATCGAGACGATGCTGGCGAAAGTAGATGGCAGCCATAGCCTGCGCGATTTGCTCGAGGAGGGCATTTTCGAAAAGGGCCGCTTGCTGAAGGATTCCGCCGGCTGCATGTTTTACGACCCGGCGGCGCTGGTGACCTTCTGCCGGTTCAACTTTCTGCTGCGCCGCGCATTCATTCGAATGCTCCACGCGGATTTGAGCGCGATAAAGCAGGCGCTCGATAATCTCGAAGTCGCGGGAATTAAGACCGCGGATTGCCGCCGCGCTGGCTTTTCCGCCGCGGAAACCACGGTTCAGGTTCGTTACTTCTGCGAGAACTGGCGCCAGCCGTTTCAAAAAGATTACACGGCGAATTCCGTTACGCGTGCGTTCGAGCAGCTCCTGGCGCTGCGTGCGGATTTGGAGGAAGCCGTAGCGCGGATCGGGGCGAATCCCGCGCCGAAACCGCCCGTTCAGCCGCCGATGCGCGCGGCGACTCCGGCCCCTGAGCGGCCGCGCAAGGCCGCCGCACCCGCACCCGCATCCAACATCGCCGCGGCGCCGAAGCAGCCTGCGTCGCGCGACCAAGCCCCGCCCGCCCAAAAGAAGGAGCAAACTCCGGCGGCAGCGCCCAAGAAGCCCGCAAAGGCTGCGTCCGAACCGGTGGCTGCGCCCGTAGATGCAATGGACCCGGATCAGTGCATGGAAGCGATCTGGGAACAGCTAATTGCCGCACCTCCCTCCCGCGGCAGGTCCATGTCTACTGTGGTTCTCCAGGATGTGAAGGTCCTGCTTTCGTCCTGGGAGGTGGCCGCATTCGTCAGCGACGGCGATCAGGAAGCCGAGGACCTGCGGCGTGCCGTGGTGGCGCGAGCGCTGCTCGCTCAGGCCATGGATCAGCGGAAGCGATCCGGTGAAGAGGATGCGCTGGCCTCCGCGCTCGTCCTGGCCCGCAGTGAGGTGTCCTATTTCCAGGGCCGCGTCGAGCAGGCGAAGCGCGCGAAGAACACGGAAGCCGCCGTGAACCTGGGCATCAGCACGAAGCGGATGCTTTCGTTCATCGAAGAAGCTGAAAAACTCCAGTCTTAGGCGCCGGGGGAGATATAAGAAGTTGAGCAACTCAATTCATTCCAGCGTTCTGATCGTTTCCGACGATATGGAATTTGCGCGCGCCGTGGTGGCGCGCTGGCAAGCTGAGCGCCACGTCCCCGAAATGACGCTCGCCACCAGCGACATTTGGCGCCCGTCAAGCGCCTCCGCTCACGACCTCGTGATTGTCGGTCAGGTGCGCCCCGAACGAGCCGCCGCGTTGCTCTCCTCCGCGAGTGCCTCGCCCGGCGCGGCCATTCTCTACGTCGCCGAAGACGAAAAGGATGCGGCCGCGATCCATTCGAACCATTCGCAGTTACTCGTCATCCCGCGCCAGGACGGCTGGATCGGCACGCTCATCCTGCTGGCCACCGAGGCGCTTCGGCGCATCGAGGCAGTCGGCAGGGCGCAGCGCGCCGAGCGCGCCTCCCTTGAAAGCCAGTGGCAAGTCGCGCTTGGCCGCTACATGCTCGAAATGCGCCCCAGCATCAATAACGCCCTCACGTCAGTTCTTGGAAACGCCGACTTGCTCCTCCTCGAACCCGGGCGCCTTCCCGCCGGCGCCCGCGAGCAAATTCACACGATTCACACGATGGCCCTGCGGCTCAACGAAGTCATGCAGCGATTCTCATCGCTGGTCGCGGAGATGCGCGCCGGTGAGAAAGAGTCTCAGGTTGAGACGGGCGAGGTGCCTCATTCCCTCGCGGCCCCGTCGTAGCGAAATCAGGCTCCGTGTAAGTGGATGAGTATTCAGCCCTTACGAAACTGTCGCAGTTTTGGAACACGGCATCGAGGTGGCTTTGGAGTTGCAATTCAGGAAGACCGGAGATCTCGGTAGAGGTGCGCGGATGGTGAAGAAGATTCTCGTGGTGGACGACTCGGAGGCCGAGGTGCGGCTGATCCAATCCTTTTTGCAGCAGGGCGGATTTCAGACGGTCGGAATCTCCGACCCGACGAAAGTAGAGGAGATGATCGAAGAGGAGCGGCCCAATCTGATCCTGCTCGACGTCGTCATGCCGTTGCGCAATGGTTTTCAGGTCTGCCGCGACCTGAAAGGCCAGGAGCTCTATTCGAAGATTCCGGTCGTTCTGGTGACCTCGAAAAGCGCCCCGAGCGACCGTTACTGGGGCGAGCAGCAGGGCGCGAACGGGTATGTGGCCAAGCCGTTCACGCCGGACGAACTGATCAACACCGTGAAAAGGCTCGCGGAGTAAGTCCGATGAATTTGGAACAGGAAAATACGCTTCTAGCCGCGGAACTCGAAGGCGGCGAATTTCTGGAAGGCGCGGCAATTTCCGAGGAGCGCCTGCCCGAGCGGCAGTACTGCGTGTTTCGCGCGGGCCGCGAGCGGTTTTGTCTCTCCGTGTTGGAAGTCGAAGAGGTGGTGGATTGGCCGTTCGTCACGCGGATTCCGCTGGCGCCCGCATTCTTGATGGGCGTCTTCAATCTTCGCGGCACGATCGTGCCGCTGGTGGATATCGCCTTCACGGAAGGCCGGCGGCCGGGCTTGCTGCCGAAGCATGTGGTTGTGGCGGCGCTCAAAAGCGATGGCAGTCGCGACGATCTGCGCCTCGGAATCGCCGCCGACGAAGTGATCGGCACCTACTCCGCCACGGAAGAGGCGCTTCTCGATCAGGCGCCCAGCGACGTTCCGCACTGCCGCGGAATGCTGCGGCATGATGACCGGCTGGCCCTTGTGGTGGACCTTCGCCGTCTGACGGACGTGTTTCCGGCGCCGGCGATTTGAATTTGAGCGGCACGATTTGTCGAACCACGGCGCCGATACGGCGCTTCGGTTTTCGGCCGCATAGGCATAAGGCACGCAGGATTTGGAGGAAGTCATGAAAGCTCGGTTGAGTTCGACGATGTGGTTCTTGATCTTTGGAACGGCCGCCGCGCTGTTTGGCGTGCTGGGCCTCGCGTTTCATGCCGGGCGAAACTCCGGCGGGCTCTCGCTGGCGGACGCCGCTGCGCTGCCCTCGTCGTCGAGCGGTCCGCTGCTGCTTGCGGTGGCCGTGGCTGTCGGGGCGGCGCTGTGGCTGATGTTCATGCTCAGCAAGCGCTTCATCAAGCCGGCCGACGAACTGGCGAAATTTTCCGAGCGATTTGTGGCCGGCGATTCGCGCGCCCGTGCCGAAATTGACTCCCGCGACGAATTCGGAGTGATCGCCGAAAATTTCAATCGCAGCGTGGCCAAGGTGGCGCACGCGATCACGAACCAGCAGGCGCAGGATTCCCTGCAGCGCGGCATCACGGACCTGCTCAACACCATCAATCAAGTCGCGCGCGGCGATTTGACCATTCGCGGCAAAGTCACCAACGACGCGCTGGGCAACGTCGTGGATTCCGTCAACTTCATGCTCGACAATTTCACCAAGCTGCTCGAGCGTGTTCGCAAGGCCGCGATTGACGTCAGCAGCAGCGCCAACCAGATTTTGGACGCCGCCGACGATATGACCGCCGGCGCCACGCAGCAGGACCAGGAAATCACCAACACATCGTCCGCCGTCGAAGAGCTTACGGTTTCGATGAAGCAAGTGTCTAACAACGCCGAAGCCAGCGCCGAAGCCGCGCGCCGCGCCCTCGACGCCGCCGAGCAGGGCAACCGCGCCGTACGCGACACCCTCGAGGGAATGCAGCGCATTCGCTCCTCCGTGCAGGCCACCGCGAAGAAGATCAAATCGCTCGGCGATCGTTCCCTGGAAATTTCGGAAATCATCAACGTGATCAACGATATTACGGAGCAGACCAACCTGCTCGCGCTCAACGCCGCTATCGAAGCGGCCCGCGCGGGAGAAGCCGGCCGCGGTTTCGCCGTGGTCGCGGACGAGGTTCGCAAGCTCGCCGAACACTCCCGCAGCGCCACGAAGGACATCGCGGCTCTCATCAAGGCCATTCAGGCCGAGACAAACGAAGCGGTCGTCGTCATGGAAGAGGGCACGCGCGAAGTGGAGGTCGGCGCGGGATTGGCCGATCAGGCCGGCAAAGCCCTCGAAGCAATTTCAAGCGTGGTGCGTCAATCCGCGGAGCTCGTGCAGGAAATCTCGCTCGCCTCGAAGCAGCAGGTGCGCGGCACCGAAGGCGTGGCGAATGCGATGCAGATTATTTCCGGCATCACGCGCCAGACGACGCAGGGCGCACGCCAGGCCGCCTCGACCGTCGGCAATATGGTGAAGCTCTCCGAGCAGCTCAATGAAGCCCTGGCTCAGTTCCGTTCGCAATCCGGTCGGGCCGCGCCGGAGGCGGAGGAAGGCTCGCGCGCACCCGTTCCGGTGGGGTCGCATCGCTAAGGCAGAACGCAGCGCCGCGCCGCAGGGCCCGCGCTGAAGCGTGCCGAACATGAAACCACATCCAGCAACGGCGGCGAAGCTTACCGAGGCCGAACTCGACGAGATGCGGCAGCTCATCGAGCAGCGCTCGGCCATTCTGTTCGATGCCTCGCGCGAGCGCTTCTTTTCCACCCGCGTCCGCGAGCATATCGAGGAGAAGAAACTCGCCGGCGGCGCCGATCTGCTCCGCCACATTCGCCATTCGAGCGCCGAATACGAATCGCTGCTCGAAGGCTTGCTCACGCAGGAGACTTCGTTCTTTCGCTACCCGGCGATTTTCGGCGCCCTCGAAAGGAAGATCTTGCCGGAACTTCAGGAGCGCAAGTTCTGGGAAAATCCCCGCACGCTGCGGATTTGGTGCGCGGGCTGTTCCACCGGCGAAGAGCCGTACTCAGTAGCGATCACGCTTTGCGACTCCCTGAAATTCGCCGAAGCCTGGCAGATCGAGATTCTCGCCACGGACATCAGCCGTCGCGCGCTCCGCCACGCCGAACGCGGCGCCTACTCCAAGCGCAGCCTGCAGGATATGTCGCTGCGGCAGGTCGAGACCTACTTCACGCCCGCAAAACACGGTTTCCAGGTGAAGCCCCGCATCCAGCGCATGATTTCGTTTGTGCAGATGAACCTGATCGAGCCGCTCTACGTGGGCAAGGTGGACTGCATCTTCTGCATGAACGTATTGATGTACTTTTCCGAGGAGCGGCGGCTCGCCATCCTGCGGCGATTTTACGAATCCCTCGAGCCGGGCGGCTATTTTCTGCTCGGCCACGCCGAGTCGCTGTCGAACGTGCCCGTAAAGTTCGAACCCATTGTCGTCGGTGATTGCAGGCTCTATCGCAAGCCGATGCCCTTCGCCGAAGCGGCAAAGCCCGTTCCGGCGGCGATCGCGGAGGAAAGCGCGTGACGGCGCCGGACCAGGAATCCCTCGAGCTCTTCCTGCAGGAGGCTTCTGAGAACCTCCAGTACCTGCGGGAGTATTCCGGCCTGCTGCAGGAATCGCAGACCAAGCCGGAGGACCTCGAGAAACTCTATATCGCCGCCCACACCCTAGGCGGCACCTCGGCCAGCTACGGCTTCCCGCAATTTTCCGAAGTCGCGGCCAAAATGGCGCACGTCTTCCACTACGCCATGAACGCCGCGCTCACGCCCGAAATGCACGGCCCGCTCACCGAATTTATTTCAGATGCCATTTCCGTTCTCGAGTTCGATCTGCTTCAGATCAGCTCCAGCGGAGTGGAAACCACCGAGGACCTCGCCGCCTTTAAGCAGCGCTACGCCTTTGCCTTTCCGCCCGATCCCACAGCCGAACCGGAGCCGGAGGCGCAATCGCCTGATGCGGGCAGCGGCGCGCCCATTCCAGGCGTATTCCCGGCGAATTCCTTCGCGGCGGAACTCCCCGAAGATGGCGAAGTCCCCGGCGAAGTCCTCGAATTCTTCATCCCGGAAGCCGAGGAACATCTCCAGTCGGTCACGGAATGCCTGCTTGCCCTCGAAGCGAATCCCAATCCCCAGGATATTCACCGCCTGTTCCGCTCGATGCACACGGTGAAGGGCTCGGCGGCGCAAGTGGGACTCCATCGCCTCTCGGCCGTTGCCCATCGCGTCGAGGACTTGATCGGGCAATTGCGCGACGGCCTTCTCCAGCCGAGCGCCGAAATCGTCGACCTGTGCCTGGAATCCGTGGATGTGCTGAAGAAATTCCTGCAGCGCCAGTGGACCAGCGACGCGGAGATGGCCTCCGCCGTTGATCCGCTGCTCAGCCGAATCGCGGAACTCGCGCCGGAGGAAGAGCCCGAAACCGTTGACGCCGATGCCGCGGCGGATGCACCAGCCGCTCCGCTCGCGGCCAGTGCCGGCGCGCGGCACGGCGGCGCGGCGCAACCTTTGCCGCAGGCGAAATCCGTCCGTATCTCGCTCGAGCGCCTCGACCGCATGATGAACGCCGTCGGCGAGCTCGTGATCAACCGCACGCGAATGCTCGGCCGGCTCTCCGAACTTTCAAAGTTGGTCGAAGTGCTCAATTTTTCCAAGGGCCGGCTTTCCGGCAAGGTTTCCGAATTCCAGGAAAAGCACGAGTTCAGCCGTATTCGGTCCACGCTTGTTCCGGGCAGTCACCCGCCGCAGATGGACACGCTGCGCGGTGGCTTCGCCTCGCTCGCGCCTCTTCATTCCGGCGATACGCTCGAATTCAGCGAGCTGGAAATGGACCGCTACGATGACTTCAATATTCTCTCGCGGTCGCTCACCGAAATTTCCGCGGACGTCACCGAGGTCCTCGCGCAGCTCGAGGGTTTTATGGGCCGCGTGGATACCGACATAGACGAGTTCACGAAGCTCGCGCACCATCTGCAAGACGAAATCACCGCCGCGCGCATGGTGCCGATCGGCAATCTCTACACGCGGCTTTCGCGCACCGTGCGCGATGCCGCGAAGGCAGTCGGCAAGCCCGTCGACTTGTCCCTCGAAGGCGCGGAAACCGAGCTCGATAACAACATCATCCAGCACATTTCCGATCCTCTGATTCATCTCGTACGCAACGCCGTCGCCCACGGTATTGAAGACTCTGCGGGCCGCCGCGCCGCGGGGAAAAACGAGAAGGGCCGCATCACCGTGCGCGCCTACCACCGCGGCAATCACATCTTCATCGAAGTCGAGGACGATGGCGGCGGCATTGACTACGAACGCGTGCGCCGCGGCGTGATTCAATCCGGCGCGATGTCGCCCGTCGCCGCCACCGAACTCTCCGAGCGCGAGCTGCGCGAATTCCTCTTCCGCCCAGGATTCTCCACCGCCTCCGCAACTTCGGAGCTGGCCGGCCGCGGCGTTGGTCTAGACGTCGTGCGTTCCAACGTTCACGCGCTCAATGGCGAAATCGAGGTGCACTCCGAATTTGGCCGTGGCGCCTGCTTCACCGTGAAGGTGCCGCTCACCCTGATCATTTCCCAGGCCCTCTTCGTCCGCTGCGGAAAATCCGTGTTCGCTTTCCCGCTCGCCGTCGTCGAGGAAATTCGCCGCCTCAAGCCCGGGGAAATTGAAGACGTGGGAGGCAAGCTCCTCACCCGCGTGCGCGACGTCGTTACCGAAGTGGTTCGCCTGGATTCGCAGCTCGCCCTGCCCGCCCTCGAACCGCTCAACGGCTATTTCCACATGGTGATCGTGAAGGTCGCCGGAAAGCACGTCGGCGTGGTCGTGGAAGAGGTTCTCGGCAAGGACGAAATCGTCATCAAGAATCTCGGCGATTATCTGCGCCGCGTAAAGCTCTTCCCGGGCACGACCATCGCCTCCGACGGCAGCCTGATTCTCCTGATTGATTTGAATCGCCTCGTTTCCGCTGGCACGGCTGAGCGGAACGCCTTGCCCGCTTCCTCTCCCGCGGCCCGCGTCTTTGCGCCAGGCGCTGAAGCGGTGGCCTCCGGCAGCATTCCCTCCGAAGCCGTGGACCCGGTCGAAAACGACCGCGTCCTCGTCATTGCCGACGATTCGATCAGCGTGCGCAAATTCGTCGGGCGCATGCTCGAAAAGGCCGGATACCGCGTCAAGCTCGCCGCGGACGGATTGGAAGCCGCCGAATTGGTCGGCCAGGTCGGATGCCATCTGGTGATCACCGATCTTGAAATGCCGCGCATGAATGGATACGAGCTCATGTCTCATTTGCGGCAAGACCCGGTCACGCGCCGCATTCCCGTCCTGGTCGTCACCTCGCGCGCCGGCGCGAAGCATCGCGACCGCGCCCTCAAGGAAGGTGCATCCGCCTTCTTGACGAAGCCGGTGCAGGAAGATCAGTTGATCTCAACCGTCGAGGGCCTGATCGGCTCGGCCGCGATGCAGGGGCGCCCAGCAGCGGGCGTTCCGCTGGCAGGATTGAAATGAACGCGAACACGCCCGCAAAAAAAATTCGCGTGCTGATAGTGGACGATTCCGCCTTCATGTGCAAGGTGCTGCAGCGGATCATCAGTTCCGATCCGCAGTTGGAGGTTGCCGGCCTGGGCCGCGATGGCCGCGACGCCGTCGCGCTGGCCGAATCGCTCAGCCCAGATGTGATCACCATGGACATCAACATGCCGCATGTGGATGGCCTGCAGGCCACCGAGCTGATCATGTCGCAGCATCCCCGCCCGATCGTCATCGTCAGTTCCGAATCGCGCGAAGGCGCCGCCAGCACCCTGAAAGCCCTCGAACTCGGCGCCATTGATTTCGTGCCCAAGCCATCCAGCGGCATTGATCTTGATATGAAGGCAGTGGCCGAGGACCTCACCCGCAAATTGAAGCAAGCCGCCAAGGTCCGCGTCGTGCGCACGGCTACTCGCTCCAAGCTCCCTGTGCCCCACGCCCCGCTTTCCCCCGCCGCCACGGCGGCGAATCGCGAGGCGCTCGCCGCCAATGCCGGTCGGTTTCCCATCGTTGTGATGGCCGCGTCCACCGGTGGACCCGCCGCGGTCACGCGCGTGGTCGCCGGATTGCCGAAAGATCTTCCCGCGGCCGTCTTCCTCGTGCTCCACATGCCCGCGACCTTCACCAAGCAATTCACGCAGCAGCTCGCGGAAATCGCCGCGCTTCCGGTGAAGGAGGCGGAGCACAATGAATCGCCCCAGCCCGGCATCATCTATCTTTGCCCTGGCTCGCACCACCTGCGGCTTTCGTCCGCCGGCAGGATTGCGCTCGATTCCGGCCCCCGGATTGACGGCTATCGGCCCTGCGCCGACGCCACCATCGAATCCGTAGCCGCCTTCGTCCGCGCCCTCACCGTTGCCGTCGTGCTCACCGGCATGGGCAACGATGCCGCCAAGGGCATCCAGGCGGTCAAGGCCGCCGCCGGCCACGTCATCGCCCAGAATGAAGCCACCTCCACTATCTTCGGCATGCCCGCCGAAGCGATCAAGACGGGCGCCGTCAACGAAATTCTCGCCCTCGACGACGTGGCCGCCGCAATCGAAAAGCGCGTCGCGAAGCTCAGTCGCCTCGCCCCGGCGGGCGCGCGATGAGAATCGCCGCGCAGGACGCGCCGAAGCCGCGCCGCCATCAGAGCGCCGGGCAGGTAATCCTGTTTTCCGTCTCTCGGCAGACCTTTGCCATCGCTGCGGGCGCCGTGCGGGAAATCCGCGACACGGATAGCTTGGCCGGTGCCGCCGTGGAAATGGAACAGACCAGGGTGCCCAAGGTCCGCCACACGGTCGAGCGCGCCCACAGAACCTATTTCGTCGTCAACGCCTGTTTACATTTTCATCTGCCGGTATCGCGGCCCTCCTTGGTTCTCGTCTTGCGCGAATTGCGCGCTGCTGTTCTCGTGGACCGCATCGAGCGCATGGTTGAAATCGCCGCCGTCTATCCGCTGCCGGGCGCGTTTCAGGGCGAGGAGCGCCAGTGGTATCGTGGCCTCGCGTATCTGGATGACTGCGTAATCCCGGTCCTTCAGCCCTCTGGATTTCTCTCGCCCGCGGAGTTTCGCTGGCTCGATAGCTCCGCCCGCGCCTCTGCCTCGCGCCGCGAGTTGGAAGGAGCAGCCAGGGCATGAACGCCGCCGAAACCACCTCCCGCGATTCCTACGTGCTGCTGCAAATTGGTGCGCGCCGCTTTGCCCTTCCGGCGGCTTTGATCGCCGAGCTTGCGCCTCCCGTCCGATTGCACACGTTTCCTCACGCATCCGCTCTGATTTCCGGCGTGATCGTCCGCCGCGGGCGCATCGTGCCCGTCTACGACGCCAGCGCCGAGCTCTGCTTCGGCCGCGCTTTCACGCACCGCTTTTACCTGATCCTCCGGCGCCCTTCGCACGCACTCGGCGAATTTGCCGCCCTGCCCGTGGATGGCGAATGCGAGCTCGCATCCGGCGAAGTGCAGCCTGCCGAAGCGGGCGCGCCGCGCTATGTCTCCGGAATGCTCGCAACGGGCGATGGTTCTGTCAGCATCTTGGATTTCGAGGCCCTGGTCGCGTCATCTGTTGTTCCATCCGGCCAGCGCGCCCAGGCGGAGCGGCCTTCATGAACGCCACCCCCGCCCTGCCGCGCATTCTGTTGATTGATAGCAACGTTTATTTCTCGAAGCGCCTCGGCGACGCCCTCAAGCGCCAAGGCTTCGACGTCGTTCCGAGCACCCAGGCCGCCTATGCCCTCACCATGCTCGAATGGAACGCGCCCTCCGCGATTCTCTGCGCCACGAATCTCCGCGAAATGGGCGCTCTAGAAATGGCCCCCATTTTGCGCGGCGATCCGAAAACCGCCGCCATTCCGCTGATCGCCATCGGCGGCGGTGGCGATCAGGCCCTGCTCGAGGCATACCGCGCCGGCTGCGACGATTTTGTGGATCGCCGCCGCCCGCCAGCGGATATCGCCGCCCACGTTCACAATTTTCTCGTCAGCCGCCAGGATGGATTTCAGCCCACCCAAATGCTTTCCAGCACCGAAACCGACCTCAGCGGCAGCCTTTCCCATCTCGATCTGCCCGGAGTGATCCAGATGCTCGGCCAGGCGCATCAGAGCGGCGCGCTTCACGTCAACGCCTCCGAAGCGGATGGAATTATCTTTTTCGAGGGCGGCCAGATCGTCCATGCCGAATGCGAAGCGCTTTTCGGAGACGAAGCGGTTACTCAAATCGTGAAAACCTGCCACGCCGCCGTCCATGGCGTCTATAAATTCATTTACGGAGCGGCAGCCGCGCAGCGCACCGTTCTGCGCTCCGCCACTGACCTGCTGCTCGATGCCATGCGCGAATTTGACGAAGACCAGCGCGACCAGGCCGAAAAGGAGCCTGCATGAGCGACACCCTGCCCCTTACCGCCGTGCGCATTCCCGTCATTTATTTCATTGACGATAGCGCCACCATGCGCGAAGTGATGAAGATCGCCTTCCGCAAGGAGCAATTTCAGGTGATCACCTGCGCCGATGCCGCCAGCGCCCTCGCGCAATTCGCGGAATCGGCCCCGGATGCCGTCATCACGGACGTAATCATGCCGGATAAGGACGGCTACGAAGTCTGCCAATTCATCAAGCAGCACGAGCAATTCGGCCGCACGCCGGTGATCTTGATGTCCGGCGTCGTGAATCGCAGCGTGGCCGAAAAGGCGATGGCCGTGAAAGCAGACGAGCTGATTCGCAAGCCGTTTCAGCCTCACGACTTGATCGCGCGCGTCAAGGGCCTCATCCATCCGAAGCCCGCGCCTGATGCCGCGGCCGATTTGCCTGCTGCTTCGCCCGCGCCGCCGCCTCGGCCGGCCGCGTCTCTCACGAGCCTCTTTGCGCCCCCCGCCGCTCCAGCCGTCGCTGCGCCGCGCCCCCACGCCGTTCCGAATGCCCGCGCGCCCATCGCCGCGCCGCCAACCCAACCCGCCGAAGTGCAAAAGCTGCGCAATGAAATTCGTCGCCTCGAATTGCTCGTCAAAAAACTCCAGGCCGAACTCGAAGCCCAGCAGCAATATTGCGCCGCGCTCGAAGCGCATTTCAAAACGGTGCAGGAAACCATCTGATCCGTTCGTCAGCCCCTCAGCCAATCGCCGTTCCGTCCCTCGCGTTACTCTTCTGCCGCACGCGCTTCAGCTCCCTCCTTGACCTCTGAATCCCAGCGGCATAGGCTCGGATCACCCTCTCTTTGCCAGGCGGTTGTGCACTAGGCCCATGGAGACCGAATGGGGCGCCGACGCGAGCCGCGGATCCCGATGTGTTTTCCGGTGAAGGTGTCCGGATTCGATTCGTCCGGCAAGCCGTTCACCGTCAACACCGAAACCAGCGATATCAGTTGCCGCGGGGCTTGCCTCAAGGCGCTGGGGGATTTCCTCGAGCCAGGAAAGAAAATCGAAGTTGATTTTGAGGGCCAGAAGGCGTGGTTCCGCGTTCAGTGGCTTGCGCGGAATGGCGGCTCGAATTCCAGCCGCGCCGGCGTGCGCTGCCTCGAACCCGGAAAATACATCTGGGGCGTCCCGCCGAAACGCTGGGAAGCGGACACTTACGATCCCGCCGCGCCACCGGTACTCGTAGCGCCGGCGCAAGCGGATGGCGGCGCCTCGCGCCCAGCCATATGGGTCGGCGGCGAGCGCCGTGAATTTCCGCGCCACACCTGCCGTGCCCCCGGCGAGGTATCCATCCGCGGGGATTCGACGCAGGTCCCCGGCACCGTCACGGACATATCCCTCGGCGGCTGCTATATCGAGATGCTTTCGCCCCTTCCAGTCGGCGCCGATGTGGACCTTACCCTCAGGCCGGGTGACGCTACCCTGCATATCGTGGGAAAGGTGCGCTCCTCGCAGAACGGCATGGGCATGGGCGTCTCGTTCACCGGAATCAGCGCCGAAGATTTTGAGGCGCTCCGCCGCTTCGCTCCCCTGGCGGGCGGCGCCTCCGCCTATGAAGGTTCTCCGGACGCCGCCGCGGAAATCGCCACCAAAGATGTCGCGTCTTCGCGCAATGGCGCGTCGCGGCAAGCGCACCAGCCCGCGTCCGCCCGGCCCGCCTCATCTCGAACCGACTTGCGCGCACTAAATCCAACCCCCACCGAAGCCCTCGATGCCATCGCGCGCGTGCTCTTTCGCAAAGGGATCATCACGCAAGCCGAATTCGTGGACGAATTGGAGCGCCTGCGAACCGTCAAGACCTAGCCTGTTTCAAAAGTTCAGCTGTACCTTTTCTGTACGTTTTCCGTCCTTCGCTCGCTGCGAATCCATGCTACCGTGAATCGTTTTTGAAGGTCACAACGGAGCCATCGAGATGGAGCGGCGCGATAGCGAAGCTGGCAGCCTGCGCGCGAATCATTCGTCGCAATCCACCGGCCGCCGTTTTCTAATCTACGGTACGGGGATTAGAAACGGGCTTAACTCCCCTGTTTGCACCGCAAAATCCGTTCTAATATACGGTGACGCACCCCGCGCGGCGCTTGCCATCGCCTCCCGCGCCGCGCGGAATTCCGTTGCCAAGCCGCATTTTGCGGTAATATACCGCCGCTCTAAACGACAGTCTCCGCGAGGCTCTATGCGACGAATGATTTCGAGTGCGCTTTTGGCCGTTGCTTCCTTTTCCGTGCTGTTCTTTGTCACGATCAGCGTCGCTGCCGCTCCCGCGCCGCCCAAGGCAGCGAAAGTAAAGGCCGGCCGCTATGGCAATGCCGGCTCGATCACCGCGGATGAGATGAAGATCTACGACTACTTTCTCGCGTCCGATCAGCTCCAGGGCCGGAATCTTCCCTCGAATGGCTACGACACCGCCGCCCTCTACGTCGCCAGCCACCTCGCGGAGTGGGGCCTCAAACCCGGCGGCAGCACCACCGGTACAAACGGCCCGTTGCAGCCCTATTTCATGCCGTTTGAGCTGGTCAGCCGCTCCGTCGTCGCCGATGAATCCAAGGCCGCCGTTACGGCGCCCGAACGCCGCTTTGGCCGTCGCGGCCCGGCCCAGGCTGCCAGCGGTCCTCCGCGAACTGTGGATTTCGAATATGGTAAGGACTGGATGCTGGCCGGCGGTGGCTTTCGCGGCCCCTCGCTCAGTAAATCGGTCAACGTCTCCGGCAATCTGGTATTCGCGGGCAACGGATATGTAATCAATAAGACGAACACAGATCCCTACCAGGGCCTCGACGTGCATGGGAAGATCATCGTCGTCGCCGGCGTTCCCCCGGAAATCGCGGCGCAGCAGGCCGCGGCGGGCGCGCGGCGCGGCGCTCCGCCTCCGAGTCCGCTCGGCGAAAATTGCACCGATTACCTCACGCCGGAAGAGTACGCCGCAAAAAGCGGCGCATTGGCTGTCGTCAGCATCGCGAATTTTCAGCAGCTCGCCGCCATGGCGAATAGCGGCGCCCCAGCGCCCTCGCCCGCCAATGGCCCCGCCTTCCAGGTGACCAGATTCGCTCAGGCGCCGAAATGCCCCAGCGCTCCGGCCATCGTTGCCGGTGTGCGGATGACGAATCTGCTCTTCGAAGGCGAAAAGCTCAGCCCCTCCGCCGCGCTATATGCCGTCGGAAGCAACGCCAAGGAGGCATCGTTCCCGCTGAACGCCGAAAAGAAGCTCGACCTTCACGTCTCGGTGCGCAGTGAGCAAGGCCACGCGGAAAATGTCGTCGGCATTCTCGAAGGCGGCGATCCCGTGCTGAAAAGCGAGTACGTGGTCATCAGCGCCCATCTCGACCACATCGGCCTCAGCCAGGTGCCGCTGCCGGATGGCGACAATATAAATAACGGCGCGGACGACGACGGCTCGGGCTCAACCGGCCTGCTGGCCATCGCGCGGTCCTTCGCGCAGGGCGCGCAGCGCGGCGTTCGCCCGAAGCGCTCGATCATCTTTCTATGGAATGGCGGCGAGGAGAAAGGCCTCTGGGGCTCGCGCTACTTCACCGAATTTCCCCCGGTGGACCTGTCGAAAGTGGTCGCCGATTTGAATATGGACATGATCGGCCGCACCAAGGGCCCCGGCTATTCCGATCCGGATCCGACGCACGCCCTCGTGAATCCCGGCGAGGTTTTCGTCGTCGGGCCAAATATCAGCAGCGACGACCTGGAAAAAACCATCGAGACGGTGAACAACAATTTCCAGAAACTCGCCCTCAACCACTTCTACGATGCCACCGCCCCCGATGCGACCCACGATAACCTCGGCCCGAAGCCCAATGGCCAGCGCATCTTCTATCGCAGCGATCATTACAATTTCGCGAAGATGGGCATCCCCATCGCTTTCTTCTGCGATGGACTGCATCCCGATTATCACCGCCCCACCGATTCCCCGGACAAACTCGATTTCCGCGAAATCCAGCAGGTCTCGCAGACCGTCGCGGCCGTCGCCTGGGTCCTCGGAACCGAGCCCGGCCGTCCGAAGCTGAACCAGAAGCTGCCCGATCAGCTCGTCAAGGACATGAAAACCTCGAAGGAAGACGGCTGGGGCACGCTAACGCCCGTAATGCCCCCGCTCGCAAACGAGCCGTTTTAGGGTCTACTGTCCGAATAGCGCGAAGGTAAAGAGGTTCGTGCCGGCGGTCATCGAAATATACTGCTTGCCGTTCACGCGGAAGGTCATCGGATTCGAATAGAGGGTGCTGCCCATATAAAAGTGCCACAGGTCCTTGCCCGTTTTCGCGTCGAGCGCTACCAGATCGTCATCCGCGTCCGCCGTGAACACCAGGCCCCCGGCCGTCGCCATCGTTCCCGCCCACATGTAGACTGGCCCCGGCAGCGGATACTCCCAGCGGATATCGCCGGTGGTCGCATTAATCGCACGCAGGTAGAATTCGCCCGGGTCGGTTCGCTCGGCCACATGATTCGTGCCGTAATAGCCCACGTTCGGCGGCCGGTGATTCTGCTTCGAGCTGTAGAAAATTTCGCAGCGCTCCAGGCTCACCACGTAGAGCAGCCCAATCTTCGGGTCAATCGACGGCGCCCACCAGTTCGTCGCCCCCTTCAGCGAAGGGCAAACCTTCACGCCTGCCGGCGAGGGCTCCATGCCGGGAATCACGATCGGCTTTCCATTCGCGTCTATGCCCTTCGACCAATTCAAATCCTTGATGAACGGCTTTGCCAGCAGAAATTTTCCGTTCGTGCGATCCAGGACGTAGTAGTAGCCGTTCCGATTCGCCTGCACCAGCAGCTTCCGCGGCTTCCCCTGAAAATCCGCATCCAGCAGCACGGCCGTCTCATTCGCGTCCCAATCGTGCGTATCGTGCTGCGTGAACTGAAAATACCATTTCAGCTTGCCCGTTTCCGGATCGAGCGCCACCACGCAATCCGAATAAAGATTGATGCCCGGCCGCTCCTCGCCATTCAGATCGGGCCATGGATTTCCCGTCGTCCAATAGACTAGGTTCAGCTCCGGATCGTACGACCCGGTCATCCATGTAGGGACTTCGCCCCAATCGTCGGGGAAGGTGCCCCACGTATCGCGCCCGAATTCGCCTTTGCCCGGAATCGTCCAAAAGCGCCAATTTTCCTTGCCCGTATCGGCGGAAAGCGCGGCGACATAGCAGCGATAGCCCGATGACGCCACGCCCACCAGAATTTCGTTCTTCACCACCAGCGGCGCCGGCGTGCAGAAGTACCCTTTTCCGGCGGGCGCAAACGCGTGGTCCCAGATCACCGCGCCGTTCATGCGTTGCAGCGCAACCAAATGGCAATCGCTCGTCTCGAAATAGACGCGATCCCCCAAAATCGCCGCCCCGCGGTTCCGGTGTTTTGTGCGCACGCTCACCGCGTCGTAGTGCCAGATTTCGCGCCCCGTCACGGCGTCCAGCGCATAGATCCCGTTGCTCTTCGTCGCATACATCACGCCGTCATAGACGAGCGGCACGCTTTCCGCCCGATCCGCGTCGCCGTCGTTGTGCCGCACCCACACGGGCGCCAGCCGCGACACATTTGTCGTGTTGATCTGCGTGAGCGGGCTGAAGCGATGCGCCGCATAGTCGCCCAGATACGTCAGCCAGTTGTTGCCCGGCCCCGACGCCAAATCCTGCGGACGAACCTGTGCCATCGCCGCCGGAGCCAGCAGAATGGCCAGCGTCGCCGTGATCCACAGCCTTCTCGTCGCGCCCCGCACTTCGTCGCGCCGCTTTGCTCGCTTCGGAATCAATCTTCCTCCTCGGGTTGCGGCGCCGCGCTCGTGGGCCCTTCCGGCGGCCGCACCGATTGGCGGCTCAGAAACGCCAGCAGGTCCTGAATTTCCTTCTCCATCAGCACTTTCTGGTAGTCGTCCGGCATCCACGATTTCGGCTGAAACGCGGCGCGGCTCATCTCCTCGCCGCGCAGCAAATGGAGATGTCCGGCGGCGTCCAGCACCTGCATCGAATAATTCGTATAATTTTTCGCCACCCCCCGCAGTTCCTTGCCGTCCGGCGTGTGCAGGATCACGGCGCGATATCCCGCCATCGGGTCGCCATAAAGATCGGCCTTGTTGCTCGCATCGCTGCCGGTTTTCAGCAGCGCGTCGTGGATTTGATCCAGCCGCCGCGCGGCGCCGATGTTGGTCAGGTCCGGCCCCAGAAATCCGCCCTCGCCGCGGATCATGTGGCACTGCGAGCACTGGCCCTTGCCGAAGAAAATCGCCCGCCCGGCCGCAACGTCCCCGGGCAGATGCAGGCTGATGGCCGTCGCGCTCAGGCTTCGCAGATAAGCCACCAATTGCTGGATTTGCGTTTGCGGCAGCGGAAATGCCGGCATCGCCGTCGCCGGTATGCCGTCATGGACCACTTTTGAAAGCGCCTCGTCCGAAGCGCGCCGCACGTCGCTATTCGTGATCAGGTTCGGGCCTTGTCCTTCGCCCTGTCCGCCTTCGCCATTCGCCCCGTGGCAGATCGCGCAGGTTTCGCGGAAGCGCGTCTGGCCCGCGGCAATCGCCGCGGGATTGCCGTCCAGCGGATTCGAGGCTGCGCTTGCACCGGCGCGTCCGCCATTGGCGCGCCGCTCGCCCCTCGCGCGCTGCTGCGCCGCAACCGTCACGCCCGCCGCAAGGCACAGCGCCGCAATCGCTGCTGTAAATTTAGGACGCCGCAAAATTCCCATTCGCTCCCCGCGCAACCGCTCGGTAAATTTCGTCCGCGAAGCCGAGATAATCGCACCATCCTCCGCAAATTCCAATCGGAAATCGCCGATCCGAAAAGAACCGGCGTCCCAGAGGCAAAGGGTGTTCGTTTGCCGAAGGACCGCTCTTTCCATGAAGCTGATCGCCGATTTGAATCCTTAGCTCTGAAATTCCCCCTTTAGTCCGCTCTGAATCCGCTTGACACTCCGCGCCGCTGTGGATACGGTGCTCGAATCTTGCATCGCGGGCCGCCGCGTCGCGCGCCGCGCATTTTCACCACATTGAGGAGAGACATGGATAAATCCGACCGGAAACCTGGGCAGAACGATGATTCGCGGCGTCATTTTCTGAAGGGAATCGCCGCCACGCCGCTCGCTGCATTCATTGCCGGTGCGGGCGCCGCGGCGCTTGATGCCAAGCCCGCGCCCGCCGCCGCTTCGGCCCCGCTCCCGCAGAACCGCCGGATGCAAGCCACGCCCAACGGCAGAAAGTTGGTCGCCATCCAGATCGGCGCGCGCTCCTTCGTGGACGAAGGCGTCGAAAAATGTCTCGACACGCTGCAAGAAAAAGGCGGCGTCAACACCCTCATGTCCACCGTCTTCACCTACGGCCGCGGACTTGCCGGGCGCGGCGTGCCGCTCGCCGACCACGGCGTGCAGCAGCCGGATCAGGTTCATGGCGGCAGCTACACCAAAATTCATCCCGAGTTTTACGCCGATTCCGTCGTCAAGGATCTGCGCGCCCCCGACCTCGGCGATTTCGATATCCTGGCCGACGTCACGCCCGCCGCGAAAAAGCGCGGCATGCAAACCTACGCCCTTTTCGAGGAAGCCTATAACCCGCGCCTGATTCCCAATTTCGAAAAGATCGCCGAAGTGGACATCAACGGCCGCATCGGCGGCAGCACCTGCCTGAATAATCCCAATGCCCGCACGATGCTCGTCTCGCTCGTCGAGGATTGGTTCAAATCCAACGAGCTGGACGGCATGATGTGGGAATCCGAGCGCCAGGGCCCGCTCAATAATCTGATCGGCGCGCATTTCGGCCGTTTCAATGGCCGCAGCTCCGCCTATTGCTTCTGCACCTATTGCACCCGCAAGGCCGCCGAGCAGGGCATCAACGTCGCCCGCGCGCGCGAAGGTTACGTCGCCCTCGAAGCTTGGGTGAAGCAGACCTTCGGCCAGCCGCGCTCGAACGACGGCTCCGCCGTCACCTTCTGGCGCCTGCTTCTCGAATATCCCGAAATTCTCGTCTGGGAGCGCTTCTGGTTCAAAAGCCAGGAGGAGGTCTACGGCCTGCTCTATGGCACCGTGAAGGAGGCGAATCCTCGCGCCCGCGTCGGCTGGCACATCATGCATTTGATCGCCATGAGCCCGTTCTATCGTGCCGAGCAGGACTACGCGCGCCTCGCCCGTTTCGCCGATTACCTCAAGCCGTGCACGTACAACAACTGCGCCGGCCCGCGCTTCGCGCAATATATCCGCAACGTGCAGTCCACCGTCTTCCACGATCTCTCGCCCGATGAAGTGCTCGAGTATCATTACAAAATCCTCGATCTCACCGGCGAAGCGACTCTCGATAAGCTGCCCACCACGGGCCTTTCCGCCAATTCCGTCGCCGTGGAAACCAAGCGCGCCCTCGCCGATGTCGGCAACTCCACGCCCATATATCCCGGCATTGACATTGATATTCCCACCGCGCCCGGCACTAAGCACACGCAGCCATCGGACGTGAAAGCCGCCGTCATCGCGGCCTTCAATGCCGGCGCGCCCGGCGTGGTCCTCTCGCGCAAGTATGCGGAAATGAAGCTCGCGAATCTCGCGGGCTCCGGCGACGCCTTGCGCGAGTTAAAAATCATCTGATGAAAATCGTTTGACGAAAACCGTCTCACGGCCCTGAAAATCGGCCCGGCGCCATCCCGCTCGCGCGAGCCGCATAGGAGATTCATGCCCCTCTGGCACCAGCCGCTTTCTCCGGCGCACGGCATGGCGCTTTCCGCCGTGGTCGCTGCCGTTCCGCTGGCGGTTGTGCTCGTCCTGATGGGATGGCTCCGCAAGCCCGGATACATTTCCGCGGCCAGCGGCCTGCTCTCCTCGCTCGTGCTGGCCTGCGCGGTGTGGCACATGCCCGTGGGCCTCGCTTTGTGGAGCGCGGGTTACGGCCTTGTCTACGCCCTCTGGCCCATCATGTGGATCGTCTTCACCGCCCTTTGGCTCTATAACCTCGCCGTGGACACCGGCAAGTTCGATCTCCTTCGCCGCTGGATGGAGGATCATGCCTCCGGCGACATGCGCATCCAGGCGATCATGGTCGCCTTCTGCTTCGGCGCGTTGCTCGAGGGAACGGCGGGATTCGGCGCGCCGGTGGCCGTCGCCGCGTTCCTCCTCGTGGCGCTCGGGTTCAGCTCGCGCCGTGCCGTCACGCTCTCGCTCATCGCGAATACGGCGCCCGTCGCCTTCGGCGCGCTCGGCATTCCCATCGTCGCGCTCGCCGGCGTCACTGGTCTCGATCAGGGCAAGCTTTCCGCGATGGTCGGCCGGCAGCTTCCTTTCATGTCGTTCCTGATTCCCGCCTACCTCGTGGTGGTGCTCGCGGGCCGCAAGGGATTGCGCGACGCCTGGCCCGCGGCCCTCGTCGCGGGCGGCAGCTTCGCGCTCGTGCAGTTTTCCGTATCCAATTATTGGGGCCCGTATGCCGTGGACGTGCTCGCCTCGCTCGCCTCGATTGTCGCGCTCACCATCTTCCTGCGCTTTTGGCGCCCGCGCGGTCCCGCCGGCCATCCTGGCGGCGACCGCGGCGGAGAAGGTGTTCGCGGCCTCGATCCCGCCGCGCGGCTTTCGTTCGGCGAATCCGTAGCCGCCTGGGCGCCCTGGATTCTGCTGGCAGTGGTGATGGTGGTGTGGTCCGCGTGCGAGCTCTTCCAGAAATTTCAGCTCTCGATCCAGGTGCCGCACCTGCACAACGCCGTCTTCATCACCCTGTACGGCAAGCCTTACGCCGCGATTTATGCCTTTCAGCCGCTCGCCGCGGGGACGGCCGGTTTGGTCGCCACGCTGCTTTCCGCGATTGTTTTGCGGGCGGGTCCGCGCGCCCTGCTGCACTCCGGCTGGACCACCCTGCGGCAGCTCCTGTTGCCCGGCCTTACCGTGATGCTCATCGTCGCGCTCGCCTATACCTATAATTATTCCGGCATGGCTTACACGCTGGGCGCCGCGCTCGCCGGCCTCGGCGCGTTTTTCCCGTTCGCCAGCTCCTATCTCGGATGGACCGCCTGTTTTCTCAGCGGCAGCGATACCGCCAGCAACCTGCTCTTCGGCAATTTGCAGGTGGCCGCGGCGCATCAGGTGGGCGTGAGCCCCATCCTGCTCGCCGCAACCAATTCGTCCGGCGCCGTCGCCGGCAAGATGATCTCACCCCAGAATATCGCCGTCGGCGTCACCACGGTCGGCCTTGCCGGCCAGGAGGGCCAGGTGCTCCGCGACACCTTCTGGCACAGCGCCCTTTTCGCCGCGCTGGTCGGCGTCCTCGCACTGCTCCAAGCCCACTTCCTCGGCTGGATGGTCCCCTGAACCGAACGCGCATCGCGCATTGCTTCGCGTTTCCCGGCGCATCGCTTGAACGTAATTCGATATACTGATTCCGCGCCGAAACCATGCAAGTTGAATTTGCCTTCGGAAAATCGCCGATATCGCTGCAACTGCCGGAAGGCTTCCGCTATCGCCTTCTGAAGGCGCGCTCGGCCGCGCCGCTCGCCGGTCCCGCCGCGGCCATCGAGCGCGGCCTCGACGCCCCGCTCGCCGGGCCGCCCCTGGCGGAGCTTGCGCGCGGCAAAAAATCCGCGGCCATCTCCGTCTGCGATATCACGCGCCCCGTGCCCAACCGGGAAATTCTGCCTCCCATGCTGCGGCGGCTCGAACGCGCCGGGATCGCTCGCCCGAATATCCTTATCCTCATCGCCACCGGCTCGCATCGCGCCGCCACCCCCGCCGAAATCGAGGAAATTTGCGGCGGCTACGTCGCCGAAAATTACGCCGTCGCGAACCACGATGGCGCCGATCTTTCCGCTCACCAGGACCTGGGCGCCACCCCCTCCGGCACGCGCGTCTATCTCGACCGGCGATTCATCGCCGCGGACCTGCACATCACCGTGGGATTTATCGAGCCGCATCTGATGGCGGGCTTTTCCGGCGGGCGCAAGCTTGTCGCGCCGGGCCTCGCCGCCACCGAGACGATCAAGACGCTGCACAGCCCGCGCTTCATGCGCGATCCACGCGCGGTGGAAGGCTCGCTCGAAAATAATCCGTTGCACCGCGAGCTGCTCGAAATCGCGCGCATGGCCCGCCACGACTTCATGTTGGACGTGGCCCTCGCGCGCAACGCCGAGCGCGGCCCGCGCGCTATCGCCGGGGTGTTTGCCGGTGCGCCTGCCGAGGCTCACGCCGCGGGCGCCGAGTTCGTCGCGCGCGTCATGCGCGAGTCCTTGCCCGAGCCGGTGGACGCCGTAATCACCACCGCCGCGGGCTACCCGCTCGATCTCACCTTCTATCAGGCAGTGAAGGGAGTCACGGCAGCGGCGCACGTCGTAAAGCCCGGCGGCAAAATTCTGCTGCTCGCGGCGTGCGACGAAGGCATCGGCGGCGGGCAATTCGCCCGCTTGATCGAGGAAAATCCCTCCGATCGCGCCTTCCTCGAAAAAATCGCCCGCGCTCCTGTGATCCCCAATCAGTGGCAGCTCGAAAAGCTCGCCCTCGTCACGCAGAAGGCCGAAGTTTCTTACTACGTCCCCGGATTGCCCCGCCGCTACGCCTCTTCCGTATGGGGCGCGGTCCGCGATTCCGCCGGGGGCGCAGTCGCCGCATTGGCCCGCGCGCTCCCGCCAAATGCCTCGGTCGCCCTGATCCCCGAAGGCCCCTACGTCCTCGCCTCCCTGGATGGGGAGCAGGTAAAATCTTCATATTGACAAAGTATTGATTATGTGATAACCTGCGGCCGCATGTTTATCGCAACTCATCCCCCGCCCGGCAAGACAAAGCACCCCCTTTCTCACCCTCCCCGGCGGCGCCCTCGCCCATTTCTAATCTACGGTACGGGGATTAGAAATGGGCTTAACCCCTGTAGCTGCAACGCAAATTTCGTTCTAATCTACGGTAATCACGTTCTCGCGGGTGAATCGCCCGCCGGCGCCCCGGGCCAAAAGGCCGCGGCTTGCCGGGATGGGGTATCCTTGTGAGCCTGATGACAACTGCGCCGTGGATTTCGGTGGAGGATTATGGCCAGCCGGGGGGCTGGGCAGGCGCGGAGCAGTGCGCGGCGCGGAGCCGCGAATGCTGCGAGGCGCTGGAACGCGGCGGCGTGCTTTTTTTTGCCGAGCCTCCATTTTCCTTCCCGCGGGAGGATCGCGATTTTCTGCTTCAGCAGCGCTGGACGGAGCTGCGCCTGCACAAGAACGTCTCTTATCGGCCGTCCGAGGGCGTGCTGCGCGGGGTTTCCGGCGATGCGCCCACGATCGAGCGGCTGCGCGCGATTCTGCGAAATTACAGCGAGCAGGTGACCGCCTTTGCCGCGAAATTACTCGCGCCCTACGCCGGCAAATGGATTCTGGATTTCGCGAGCTTTCGCCCGCTGGAAGAAGAAGGCCGCGACCTGCCGCTGCACAAGCGCAACGACCTGCTGCACGTGGACGCGTTTCCCAGCCGGCCGACGCGCGGCGGGCGCATCCTGCGCGTCTTTACCAACGTGAATCCGGCGAAGCCCCGGGTGTGGAACACGACGGACGGCTTCGGTCCCCTCGCCGCGCAATACGCGAAGCCGGCCGGGCTCGATGAAATCGCGCGCCGAGGTTCGGTTCTGAGCCGTACGGTGCAAAGCTGGGGAGGCAAGCTCGGCGTGCGCGGCATGGGGCGAACGGCGTACGACACGTTCATGCTGCGTTTCCACGACTATCTGAAGGAGAACGCGGATTTTCAGGCGCGCACGCGGAAGATTCGCCTGGAATTTCCGCCGCTGGCGACCTGGCTGGTGTTCACTGACGGCGTGGCGCACGCCGTTATGTCCGGGCAATACGCCATCGAACAGACGTTCCTGATCCCCGCAAAGGCGCTCGTCGCGCCGGAAAGCGCGCCCTACCGCGTGCTCGAAGCCATCGCCGGCCGGCCGCTGGTCTTCTGATTCCGATGGCGCCCCGGTTCGAAGTGCGCAACCTTGCGGTGGAGCTTCCCACCTCCGGCGGCTGGGTGCGGCCGGTGAACGACGTGTCGTTCGATCTCGCGCCAGGCGAATCGCTGGGCATTGTGGGCGAGTCCGGCTCCGGCAAGACGATTCTATCGCTCGCGCTGATGGGCCTTGAACCGCCAGGGGCGCGGCGAACTGGCCACGCCCTGCTGCGCGCGGTCTCGCACAACGGTGCATCTTCTGCACCCGAAGCCGTAGACCTGCTGGCAGCCCCGCCGGAGACGATGCGGGCGCTGCGCGGGCGGCAGATCGCAATGATTTTTCAGGAGCCGATGACCGCGCTCAACCCGATGATGCGCGTGGGCGCGCAGATCGAGGAGATGATTCGCGTCCACGAGCGGGGCACATCGAAAGACGAACTTCGCCGCCGCACGCTGGACGCGCTGCGGCGCGCCGCGATTCCCGAACCGGAGCGCCGCGCGCGGCAATATCCTCACCAGCTTTCCGGCGGGCTTCGCCAGCGCGTGATGATCGCGATGTCGCTGGCCGCGGGCCCCGGCGTGCTGATCGCGGACGAGCCGACCACCGCGCTCGATGTGACGGTGCAGAAGCAGGTGCTCGACCTGCTGAGCGGGCTGCGCCGCGAGTTGAATCTTTCGTTGCTCTTCATCACGCACGATCTGGGGGTGATCGCGCGGATCGCGGATCGCGTGCTGGTGATGTACGCGGGGCGCGTGGTGGAGGAAGGTCCCACGGGCGTGATCCTGCGCGCGCCGAGCCATCCTTATACGCAAGGGCTGCTGCGGGCCGCGCCGCGATTGACTCGCGAGAAGCTGATTCCCATCGCGGGGAGCGTGCCGGCTTTGGACCGGCTGCCGCGGGGATGCGCCTTTGCGCCGCGCTGCCCGATACACATCGCGGAATGCGATGCAGGCGTGCCGGAACTTGCGGAATTGGAAGGGCAAGCGGGGGCGAATGGCGTGCCGCACCGCGTGCGGTGCATCCTTGCGGAAAAGGCGAAGCTGGAGACGCGGGGATCGCATTGATCAGCGAAGCGCAGCAAAAGAATCTGGTGCGCGACCGCTTCACGCGGACGGCCGAGGTGTTTGGCGCGTACGCGGTGGCGGAACGCGCCCGCGAGGCCCAGCGCCTGGCCGGAATGCTCAGCCTGCGAGGGGACGAGAAGGCCGCGGATATCGCCTGCGGGCCTGGAACGCTGGCGCTGCCGTTTGCGCAGCGCGTGCGGTGGATCTGCGGCGTGGACTTTACGCCCGCGATGATTGAGCGCGCGCGGCGCTCGGCGCAAGCCGGCGGAATCGCAAACGTGGGATTCGCGCTGGGGGATGCGCATGCGCTGCCCTTTGCGGATCGGTCGCTCGACGTCGTGGTGACGAGCTACAGCTTGCATCACATGGCGGACGCGCCGCGGGTTCTGGCGGAGATGGCGCGGGTGGTGCGGCGCGGGGGCCGAATGGGCGTGATTGATATTCGCGCGCTCGAGAATGCCGAAGGCGCGGAGATGGCGAACCGCATTGAGCGGCTGCGCGATCCCTCGCATACGCGGGCGCTGTCGGGCAGCGAAATTGAGCGGCTTTTCGCGGCTCATGGGCTGCGCATTCTCGCCGTGGAAATCGAGGAGCATCCGCGGTCGTTCAATCATTGGCTGAGCGTCGCGGGCTGGAAGCCCGGCGACCCGGCGTACGAGGAGACGCGGCGGCTGATGGAATCCACGATCGAGAACGACGCCGCCGGATTTCATCCGCGCTATGGGACGCCCGATGCGGCTGGCGTGGGCGAGCCGGGCCGGGCGGACTTGCAAATGGTAAATACGGTGCTTTATGTCGCGGCGGAGAAGGCGGCGTGATGGACGCGGCTGGGCCTCTGCTGGAGGTGCGCGATCTGCGCAAGGAATATCCGATTGCGGCGAGCGCGTTTGCGCAATCGGAGCGGCGCGCGACGGCTGTGGCCGGCGTGGGATTTTCGCTTCCGAAGGGCGAGACGCTGGGGATCGTCGGCGAATCGGGATGCGGGAAGACGACGCTGGCGCGGATGCTGCTGCGCTTGACCGAGCCGGATGCGGGTGAGATTCGCTTTCAGGGCCGCGATTGGCTTGCCGCGCGCGGCGCGGAACTGCGGTCGCTGCGGCGGGGCATGCAGATGGTGTTTCAGGATCCGGCGGCGTGCCTGAATCCGCGGATGCGGGTGGGAACAATTGTGGCCGAGCCGCTTGCGATCCATGAGGCGAAGCTTTCGGCCGCGGAAAGGCGCGCGCGGGCGGCGGAGATTTTGGATGCGGTGGGCCTCGGCGCGGACACGCTGCGCCGCTACCCGCACGAATTTTCCGGCGGGCAGCGGCAGCGCATCGGCATTGCGCGCGCGTTGATCCTGCGGCCGCACCTGCTGATCGCGGATGAGCCGGTATCGGCGCTGGACGTCTCCGTAAGCGCGCAGATTCTGGATTTGCTCGCGCGGCTGAGAGACGAATTCTCACTGACGATGATTTTGATTTCGCATAGCTTGCCGGTGGTGGCGCAACTGGCGACGAATGTTGCCGTGATGCAGGCGGGCCGATTCGTGGAGCAAGGCGCGGCGGAGCGGGTACTGTCGGCGCCGGAGCATCCGTACACGCGGGCGCTGCTCACGGCCGTGCCGGAGATTCCGGCGTAGCGGGCGCGGCACGCCCCGGAGGAACGCTTTCCAGCGAGCTTTCGCGGTATACTCCGCGCGCACCGCGACGCGAGCCAAGGGGGGAACGAAAATGGCAGCCGCTCCGATCCCGCCGATTGACGCACCCAAGCAAGATAATTCGATCAGCCGAATCTTCGGCGCGTTCGGGAAGGCGTTCGCCTGGATTCTGTGCGTGTGGGCGATCTACGTGATCTGCAAGGTGGGGCTTGCCGCGGCTTTCGCCTGATACACTCGCCGGGATGGCATTTTCGTTCGAGGTTCTCGCCACCGATCCTAGCGGGGCGCGGCTGGGGCGGCTGAGCACGCCGCATGGCGTGATTGATACGCCGGCGTTCATGCCGGTAGGGACGGCGGCAACCGTAAAGGCGCAAACCCAGGGGGACCTCGAGGCGCTGGGCGCGCAGATCATCCTTTCGAATACATATCACCTCTATTTGCGGCCGGGACACGAGCTGATTCAGAGGCTCGGCGGCTTGCATCGCTTTATGGCGTGGCCACGCGCGATTCTGACGGACTCCGGCGGCTACCAAGTGTTCAGCATGAGCGAACTGCGGAAGGTGACGGACGCCGGCGTAGCTTTCCGGTCGCACCTGGACGGCTCGGAGCATTTTCTTTCGCCGGAGAAAGCACTGGAGATCGAGATTGCGCTGGGCGCGGATATCGTGATGGTGCTGGACGAATGCATCGAAGCGCCGAGCGATCCAGCCAGGGCGCAGGCGGCGGCGCGGCGGACGCTCGATTGGGCGCGGCGTTCGCGGGAGTATTTCGGCGAGCATGGCGATGCGGCGCGGCAGATGCTTTTCGGGATTGTGCAGGGCGGGACGTATGCGGTGTTGCGGCGGGAGAACGCGGATGCGTTGGTGGAGTTGGATTTTCCGGGCTATGCCATCGGGGGGCTTGCTGTGGGTGAATCGCATGAGGTGACGTGCGAAATGACGGCAGCGGCGGCCGGGCGGCTTCCCGCGGATCGGCCACGCTATTTGATGGGGGTGGGAAAGCCGGAGCAGATTCTGGATTACGTGGCGCTCGGCGTGGACATGATGGATTGCGTGCTGCCGACGCGGAGTGCGCGGCACGGGTGCCTTTACACGTCGCGGGGGCGGCTGCTGATCCGGAATGCGCGGTTTGCCGCGGATACGCGTCCGGTGGACGAGGAGTGCGCCTGCGCGGTGTGCCGGCGCTACTCGCGTGCATATTTGCGGCACCTATTTTCCGCGGGGGAGAGCTTGGCGGCGATTCTGGCGACCCACCACAACATCCACTTTTACCTTGACATGATGCGCGGAATTCGGGAGGCTATTCGTTTTGGGAACCTTGAAAGTTTCCGCTCCGGGCTTCAGGCGCGCTTCCGCGAGGCAATCTAGCTGGCTTGGGCGTAAGGCGGGTAGTATCTTCGAGGATTGTTTTCGGGAAATGCCAGCCATGGCAGCCTGATTTCGCAGTCGAAAAGGCGCGACGAACGTGATGTGTGGCGTGATGCTTGGGTTGATGTCTCGGATGTGCGGCGCGCTCGCGCTGCAGTCCGCACCGGCGCAGCCGAACGGGCTCACGATGCTCTTTCCGCTGATCCTCATCATCATCATTTTTTACTTCCTGATGATCCTGCCCGCGCAGCGGCGGCACAAGAAGGTCGCCCAAATGCTTAAGAGCCTGAAGAACGGCGACAAGGTGATCACCAACGGCGGGATTTACGGCACGATTGTGGGCCTGGAAGGCGATTCCGTGCAGTTGCGCATCGCAGAGCAGGTGAAGGTGAAGGTGGCACGGAGCGCTATCGCCGGGCTTCAGCCGGAACCGAAGGAGAGTTAGGTAGCGCATGAATCCCCAGCTCAAATGGAAGTTCGCTTTTATTCTGGCGGTAGTCATTATCTGCTTCTGGAGCATTCTGGCGGTGCCGAGCTTTCCCACGTCGGTGGCGCAGCTCAGCGACAACGTGGCGAATCGCATCCCGCTAGGACTGGACCTGAAGGGCGGCAGCCATCTTGTGTTGCAGGTGCAGGTGCAGCAGGCGGTCGGGCAGCGCACGGATGAAGCCGAGGATGACCTGAAGAAGTCGATTCACGACAAGGACATCAAGGTCGGCGAAATAGAGCGCGTGGACGATACGCACATTCTGGTTAAGAACGTGGACCCGGCAAGCTCCGGGGGGTTCCACGATCTGGTGGTGAATCAAATGCAGGATTGGGCGGTTTCGCCCGCTGCGGGGCAGATGAACGGGTTCCTGCTGACAATGAAGCCTTCCGCGGTGAGCGAAATCGAAGCGCAGACGATGCAGCAGTCCATCGAGGTGATCCAGCGCCGAATCAATGAACTGGGGCTGAAGGAACCGCAGGTGGCGCCCACGGGGACGGGAAAGAACGAGATTTTGGTGGAGCTGCCTGGCGAAGGAGATCCGAGCGAGGCGAAGGCCGTGATTGAGGCGGGCGGGCGGCTGGAGCTTCACCTGGAGCTCGATTCGCAGCCGTACTCGTCCGAGGCGGCGGCGCAGGCCGCGCATGGCGGGGTTTTGCCTCCCGATGCGGAAATCGTGCCCGGCAAGCCGGAAGGGGCAAGTTCGGCGGGAGGGCAGGTGTTCTACGTGCTGCAGCGCAGCGCGGTGGTGACCGGCGCGGATTTGCGGGGCGCGAGCACCGCGCCCAGCACGGAAAACCCGGGGCAATACCAGGTGAACTTCCATCTCTCGAATGCCGGGGCCAGCCGCTTCGGGGCCTTCACGGAGGCAAATATCGGGAAGGGGCTTGCCATCGTCCTGGACGGGAAAGTGGATACCGCGCCGCGGATTGACGGTCGCATAGACGATACGGGCGCGATCTACGGAAACTTCTCGCAGCAAAGCGCCGAGGACTTGGCTCGCATCCTGCGGGCCGGGGCGTTGCCCGCCAAGGTGACGTATATCCAAGAGCGGACGGTGGGGCCATCGCTGGGAAGAGACTCGATCCAGGATGGAGTGCGGGCGTCGGTGGGCAGCTTGATTGCGGTGATGCTGTTTCTGCTGGTCTATTATCGGCTGAGCGGTGTCAATGCAGTTGTGGCGCTGATTCTGAACCTGGTAATCCTTGTAGCGTTTATGGCTTTCGCGCAGGCCACCCTGACGCTGCCCGGAATCGCGGGCGTGATTCTGACTATAGGTATGGGTGTGGATTCCAATGTGCTTGTTTTTGAGCGAATACGGGAAGAATTGCGCGCGGGCAAGGCAAATGCCTCGGCGGTGGATATCGGGTTCGACCGGGCATTTCTGACCATTATTGATACGCACATCACGACCCTGGTGTCGGCGGCGTTCCTTTTCCTGTTTGGCACGGGGCCGGTGAAGGGCTTCGCGATCACGTTGACGATCGGCTTGCTGGCGAACCTGTTCACCTCGATTTACGTCTCTCGGGCGATTTTTGACTACCATCTGGCGCACATGGAGCGCCAGGCGGAACTCAGTATTTAGCCGTATTGGGTGCAGGGGCCTGGGGTTACATGCTGTATGCAGACTTCTGGTCCTGCTTTCCTGGTGTGCTTCTCCCGATTCGGGGCGGCCGCGGGGAACATCTGGGCGAAATTGGTGTCGAATAACGGCGGATAGGACTCGGCATGGAGTTTTTTCATAGCGTAAATATAGATTGGATGGGGAAGACGAAATACTTCGTCTCCCTCTCTCTGATTCTATTGGCAATAGGCTGGATTTCAGTATTCCGGCAGGGCCTGCAGTACGGCATAGATTTCAAGGGAGGCACGCTGGTGGACGTGGCCTTTGCCGGCACTCCGCCCCTTGCGCAGGTTCGAGCGGCGCTTCCCGGCGTTAGCGTGAAGCCCATCAGCGATCAGTTGGATCCCGCCTCAAAGAACGATATCGAAATCGGGCTGGAGCAGAAAGAGGATCAGACGCTCGACGCGGGGCGGACGCAAGTTCTGGATGTGCTTGAGAAAATGTACGGCAACGAGCAGGCGGGCAAGAAGGATTTTAACAACCAGGTGGATACGGCCAGCCTCGCGGCTTATCTGACGCAGAAGGACCCGTTGAACCTTGGTACCGCGGCCGGGAATCGCTATCACGACCTTGCGGCGGATCTGCTGGCCGCGCGGAATCCGCATCGCGGGATCCTGACGAGCTTCGATGAATTGAGGAGCGTCCCTGGCGTGAATTCCGCGGTGCTGAGCGATCTATCGAGCCAATATTCGCTCGGGAGCTTCGCGATTCGCGACGCGCAAAGCGTGGGCGCTACGGTCGGCTCGCAATTGCGGCATCAGGCTGTTTACGCGACGCTATACGCACTCGCGGGGATGCTGATCTACGTGGCATTCCGGTTCGAGCTGGTCTACGGAGCGGCCGCGGTGATCGCCGTGTTTCACGACGTGCTGATCACTCTGGGGCTTTTCTCGCTATTCCATTATGAAATTTCGTTGACGGTGATCGCCGCCTTGCTCACGCTGGTCGGCTACTCGATGAACGATACGATCGTGATCTTCGATCGCGTGCGCGAGGACGTTCGGCTGATGCGGCGCGAGCCCTTCGCCGATATCGTCAATAAAGCAATTAATCAGACCCTTTCACGAACCATTCTAACCAGCGGATTGACGCTACTGACGGTGCTGGTGCTCTATCTGCTGGGAGGGGCGGCGCTTCGCGCCTTCTCCTTTGCCATGGTTGTGGGAGTTGTGGTAGGAACGTACTCCAGTTTCGGCATTGCCGCTCCTATTGTGGTGGCGTGGAACAAGTTTCACGGAACTGGGACTGCCGTGCGCGCCGGATCCGCAGCGGATAAGCGCGTGGTGGCAGCGGCTAGGAGGTAAAGATGTTTGATGATCTTGTGGTATCAAGCGTCCATGGAAAAAAGACGCACAAATCCTGGACGGTGATTCTTTCCGCCGTGATTCAAGCGGCGATTGTGGGCGTGCTGATCCTGATCCCGCTGTTGGTTACGGAGGCGCTGCCGAAGGGGATGCTCACCACCTTCTTGATGACTCCGCCGCCGCCCGCCCCGCCGCCGCCCCCGCCCGCACCGAAAGTGATCGTAAAGCCCGTGCAACACCTGATCCAGCAGGGCAAGCTGATGACGCCGACTGTGGTTCCGAAAGACATCAAGATTATTAAGGAAGAAGCGGCGCCGGACGTGAGCGGAATGACCGGAGGAGTGGTGGGCGGCATTGCGGGAGGGTCGTCGGGCGGCGTGCTTGGGGGGATTATGGGCGGCACATCGAATATGCCGCCGCCGCCGAAGCCGCAAAAGCCGTTGAAGGTTGGCGGAAACGTGCAGGAAGCAAACCTGATCCATAAGGTGATGCCGCAATATCCGATTATTGCGAAGACGGCTCACGTGCAGGGAACGGTCGTGTTTCACGCCATCATCGGGAAGGATGGCACGATTCAGCAGCTGACGTATATGTCCGGGCCGCAAATGCTGGTGCCCTCGGCGCGGTCAGCGATCAGCCAATGGCGGTACAGGCCGACGATGCTTAATGGCGAGGCCGTGGAAGTGGATACCACGATTTCGATTGACTTCACGATGGAGTAGGCTTGGCGGGGCCCGCGCGCCGCAGTACGGGCCGCGGTTGTGGCGGGAGATTTCCGACCGGCAGAATCTGGCTGCCGCGATCGTCTGGTAAATGGAGGAACGACACCGATGCTTGCGAACTTGATGTTTGGTTTTCTGCTGTTGCAGAGCGATCAGGCGGCGCCGGGCTTCGGCCTGGTGGATATGTGGCACAGCATGCACATGCCGGCGAAGATCGTGGTCATCATTTTGTTCATCATGTCCGCGTGGTCGGTGGGCATCATGATTGACCGGGCATTGATGTACAGCGCGGCGCGGAAGCAGTCCCGGGTATTTGTGCAGCAGGTGGCGGGCGCGCTGAAGGACAACAAGCTCGACGAAGCGATTTCCATTGCCGAGCGCAACAAGAAGAGCCATATCGCGAAGGTGGTCGCTACCGGACTCTCCGAGTTTCAGGCGGCGTCGTCCCAGGTAAACGACGAAGAAGTGATCGAGGCGGCCAAGCGCGGCCTCGAGCGCTCCGTCGCCATCGTGCATGCGGAGATGAAGCGCGGGCTTTCGGGCCTCGCTACGATCGGGTCCACGGCTCCCTTCGTGGGGCTGTTCGGCACGGTAATGGGCATCATCAGCGCGTTCCAGGGCATTTCGGCCGCAAAGGCGACCGGGCTTTCGGCGGTCGCGGGCGGTATTTCTGAAGCCCTCGTAACCACGGCGCTTGGCCTGCTGGTGGCCGTGCCTGCGGTATGGACGTTCAATTACTTCACCAATCGTGTAGAAGCCTTCGACGTGGAGATGGACAATTCCTCGATGGAGCTGATCAACTACTTCATCACGCGCCGGGGCGGAAAGAAGTAACGCGATGGCTTACAAACCCAAAGCGCCGGAGGTGATGGCGGCGCCGAACGTCATCCCCATGGCCGACATCATGCTGGTGCTGCTGATCATCTTCATGGTCATCACGCCCATGATCCAGAACGGCGTAGACATAGATATGGCCAAGGTGCTGAATGCCGAGGCCCTGCGGGACGCGAGCAAGGATAACGCGATCACGCTTGCCATCACGCGGGACGGGGTGATCTTCCTTTCCATCGGAACGGCGAACACGCAGAAAATGGCGCTGACCACGATTTCGGACCGTGTGAAGGATTTGGTGACGAATCGCATAGACAAGACGGTGTACGTGAAATGCGACGCGCGCGCCAAATTCAAGGTCCTCAAGGATACCGTGGATCAGATCCGCTCCGCGGGAGTGGAAAACATCGGCCTATTAACCGAGAAGGTTCAGGTTTCCACCGGGGCGGCGCCACCTCCACCCCCGCCGGCACCCGGCGGCTAACGCGGAGAGGGTTGGACCGGCGCAAGTTTAAGGAGAGTCGCGATGGGAATGACAGTCGGTAACAAGGGCGGTTCGATGTCCGAACCGAACATCGTGCCGCTGATTGACGTGCTTCTGGTGCTGATCATCATCTTCATGGTGATCAATCCGCCCAACCCGCAGGGGTTGAAGGCGATCGTTCCGCAGCCGAACCCGAACCAGCAGCCGAATCAGGACGTGTTGAATAAGACGATCATTGTGCAGGTGACGGCAACCGGCGATGTGATGATCAATCAGGACAAAACCGTGACGTGGGACAATCTGGGATCGCGCCTGGAACAAATCTTCGCGCAGCGCGCCGACAAAGTGGCGTTCGTGAAGGGCGACGATAATGTGGAGTTTGCTCCGGTGGCCAAGGCCATATCCATCATGCATGGCGCGGGGATTGACCATATTGGCTTGATTCCCACCAGCGTGGAGCAGGGCAAGTAGACTTCGGGGGCGTCTGCCCGTTTAGGAGCCGGGGCCGGGGA